>SKEF01000032.1_pt1 | contig 138022 bp, 109 predicted proteins | sample 4826691 | NCBI WGS metagenome assembly SKEF01 (sample SAMN11008816, study PRJNA524170) | human gut metagenome | biome: Human fecal sample; material: Feces; isolation source: fecal sample from pouch patient p23, p27 | host: Homo sapiens | place: Israel: Tel-Aviv | collected 2016-08-24
GCAGTATATCGTTTGCCGTATGAGCGAACCTATCATCCCATGTACGAAGCGGCTGGCGGCATTCCCGCAATCAGCGAAGTGAAATTTAGTCTAACCAGTAATCGGGGTTGTATTGGCGAGTGCTCGTTCTGTTCCTTGGCGTTCCATCAGGGTCGCATTATTCAAAGCCGCAGTAAAGAAAGCCTGGTTGAGGAAGCGAAGGTTATCACACAAGACCCCGATTTCAAGGGATATATCAACGATGTGGGTGGTCCGACGGCGAACTTCCGCAAGCCTGCTTGCCCCAAGCAACTCGATAAAGGCGCATGCCGCGGAAAGCGCTGTTTGGCACCGAAGCCCTGTAGAAGTTTGCAGGTGGACAATCGCGATTATTTGAATGTGCTGCGCGAGTTGCGCAGCTTGCCTGGGGTTAAAAAGGTGTTCGTGCGCAGCGGCCTGCGCTTTGATTATGTACTTCTTGATAAGCACGCCAACGAATTCATAGATGAGCTATCTCAGTATCATGTTTCGGGGCAGCTTCGTCTGGCGCCGGAGCATGTGAGCGATGAAGTGCTTAAGGTGATGGGGAAGCCGAACAACGACACTTACCAGGAATTTGTGCGGCGCTTTGATGTGGCCAACAAGAAGCTTGGGCTCAAGCAGTTCGTGGTTCCGTATCTCATGAGCTCGCATCCCGGATCTACCTTAAAAGAGGCTGTAGAGTTGGCGGAGTTCTGCCGCGATATGGGCTTTAACCCCGAACAGGTGCAGGACTTCTATCCAACGCCCAGCACCATTTCCACGTGTATCTATTTCACAGGGGTCGACCCGCGCACCATGAAAGAAGTGTACTGCCCACGCACGCCTCATGAAAAAGCAATGCAGCGAGCGCTTATTCAGTACCGCAACCCAAAGAATCGCAGGCTGGTTATCGAGGCCCTGAAGGCGGCTGGCAGGGAAGACCTTATTGGGTACGACGAAAAATGTCTGGTGCGTCCCGATAAGGGCGGGGCACGTAAAGCGAATAATCAAGCCAGGGGCGCCAAGGATCAGCGCGGTAAGCGGCGAGGGGGCAGCTCTGCTGCGGGGTCTTGCTCGGAGGAGACGGCTGCCGATTCCGACTCTAGGGGTAAGCGTCAGCACGGTAAAAGCACGGGTTCCTTACAGCGTGGTAAATACGGCAAAAGAGGTGAAGTGCTTGGTTCCGGCGGAAAGGAAAGCAGGGGCAAGCCTCAACCTGCTTCATCTGGGCGTGCTCGTTCGCGTAAGGATGCTCGCTTCGATAAGGAGGGAAAGGTAAGTCTCTCAAGAAGCTCGTTTAAACCGCAGGGCCGTGGGCCGAACAAGGCTGCCGGAAGCAAGGGCGGCATCCGTAGACAGGGATCTAAACGCTAGTCTTCGGGTGTTGGTCGGCGTTCACCCATTGTTTGAGCTGCAGGATTTTCTGTTTTCGCTTGAGTCGCTCAAGCGTGGGTAAAGAGCCAACGTCGTCCGATAACTATGCGAGGCCGCCTTTCTTGGTTGAAAGGCGGCCTCTTCGAGTTGTATCGGGGTCTTATTGTATGAACATGCTCAGTGGGAGATGTTTAGAGGTAGGTTACGGTGCCGCTGAGGGGCTTGCGGCTAGCATGGTTCGGCAGTGGCTTTCCATCTTCTGCGGCGTAGCCCAGGTCGAGCATCATCAGTACTTCTTCATTTTCGGGAAGCTCCAGTTTTTCTGCCGCTTCCTCTGGGTTGAAGAAGTTCACCCAGCAGCTGTCTGCGCCAGCGTTCTTTGCGGCGAGCATCATGTGCGTAGCCACAATGGTGGCGTCTTCGATGCCGGAGTCGCGCGTTCCGCCAGGATAGGTGAAAACGTTTTCCTTGTTGAAGGCTACGACAAGCACTGTGGTGGCGCCGTAGCGACAAGGGGTAAGCTCATCGATAAGAGCAAGCTTCTCGGGCGATTGCACCACGTAAACATGCTGTTCTTGCAAGTTTTTTGCGGTGGGTGCCACGCGCCCTGCTTCCAGGATAGCCTTCAGAGCCTTTTCGGCAACGGGCTCGCCGTTGAACTTTTTGCAAGAGTAACGATCTTCAACTACTTCTTTGAATTCCATGACGGGCCTTTCATTAATGGTTCTGTGGGCATGAATATAGTGGTTCGATGCTGTGATGCGCCTATCCATCTGCCACTTTATATGAAAATAATAAAAAATAAAGGTTTATCAGGTGTTATAGCGCAAATACCATGAATTTGTTTAACAAACCTGTTCTATCGATTGAATTGGCGGAGCATCCAACAGATACCCTTGGCCATGCGCAGGTCGGGTTCTTTGAAGTGGTTTCCGGGATTTGATTCAAAGAGGGTTTCAACGCCTTTTTCCTGAAACGACGAAACAACGCTTTTTGTTCTTTGCGAAACGCTGCGAAGAAGGCGGCTGGGTGTTTTTGCTTCTTTTGTACCGAGGGAAAAATAAGCGCACAAAGGTTTCTTCGCAAAGGTATTGGTTGATACGTATTCGCTGAAGTCGGGATACCACAGCGAGCCCGATGCGCTTGCAAGAGCATCGAAGAGGGTGGTGTTGAACGGTGCCCATGTAGCGAATAGCCCTGCCAGAGAATAGCCCGCAATGCAGCGATGATGTGGCGTTGTTTCGAGATGCTGCTCGGTTTGGGCGACTATTGCTTCAAGCCGAAGAAGGTGCTGTCGGGCGTTTCCCTCGAAAGGCTTATCTTCTGCGAAAAGACCCTCGCATCTCCAAGGTGTTAGAGAATCGTTCCAGTTGGGGGTCGGGATAGATATCAGGGTAAAGGGTGGGCAATTCAGCGATTGGCACTGCCCCCAAACTTCACTGCCGTTCCCTTTGAGGCTATGTAGATATACTATAGGATCGTAAGATGCCAGTGTGTTGCCACTATAGTGGATTGATACCGTTTGCCCAGCTATTTCTACTGTTTGTTCCATAACTCCATGATATCGAATTATTGTTGCCGCTTGTTCGTGGGTAGTACTCCCAATAAAAAAACGGCGTCGGGTGATTCCAACGCCATTTTGCAGTGTTTGCGCTATCGCTAGACGAGTTTGCCCTTGCTGTGGTCTGCCATGTGCTGGATAAGCTGAGCAACCCAGCCATGGAAGTCTTTCTTACGGGAAACGAGTTTGCCATCTACCAGTTCCTGGTAAGAGACCTTTACCTTTTCATAACGGGTGTTAACGGTTGGCTCTTCGTGGGTAAAGCAACTCTCGGTTTCCTTTTTGGGTACCAATCCGATAAGGATGGTGGGGTTGTACATGACGTGGGGGTTGTCGTTCTCGTCAAGATAAGCGAACAAGCTCTTGGTTACCCCGATCTGGTTTGCATGTATGCACGCTGCTCCTTCAAGCGAAGCCAAGGTGTCAAGCAGATCCTGTGCCACGGCGGCATCCTCGGCGGTTGCTTTTTCGCAGGGCGTGCTGAGCAGCGCCTCGTCGGTGGTGAATTCTTTGATGCTCATGGTTGTCCTTTAATCGATGGTTTAAGCCATTGAGTTTAGCTCTTCTATTCTATCGCATAGCAGCGAAAGACCGTGTGGGGCTGCTGCTCTATCAGCTTTGCTTGGGGTCTTAGACTATCGTGCAAAGATTCGTTTATTGTGACGCTCTATTGGGGAAGAGCTGAAGCTGCGAAACGCAGATGCCAAACAGGATGATGACCACCCCAAGCCATTCAACGGCACCGATGGGCGATCCTAGCACTATCATTGCCACGAACAGCCCAGCCGGCAGTTCCGATGCGGCTAGTACGGACGTAAGTCCTGTGGGCAAATGGGGCGCACCCATACTTAAGAGCAGAATAGGCAGGAAGAACCCACATGCTCCGGCAATCAAGCCCAAGGGGGCAATGCCCTGCAAGAGCACGCCCGAAACGATGAAGTCGGGGCAGATGAAGTGCGACATAACCACCGCGCCACCACAGACAATCAAACCTCGCTGGGCTTGTGAGCATTTTGGCTGCACCAGACCAGACAGGGCCAAGAACGAAGCGCAGCTTACGGCGGCAAGGAGTCCGGCTGCGATGCCCCAAGGGTTGCAACTCGAAAGATCGGTGGCATACAGACCGCTGGCGAACACCGTTCCGAACACGATGACCGCCGCCGATATCACCTGGCTAAGTGCAGGTGGCCTGTGTGTCATGATTACTTGAATTACCGTGCCTATCCAGGTGAATTGGAACAAGAGCGTGAGAGCTAAGGCAACGGGCAACACGCTCATGGCATAGGTGTAGAAGATCGAGGTAATGCAGGTTACGGCGCCAATGCCGAGAAGCTTCAGCGTGTTGGTGCAGCCAAGTTTTGCCCATTTTTCTCCCCGGGCGCGATTAAAGAAAAGGAATACAGCAAACAATGCGAAGCCCGCCCACATTTGCGCGGCGGCAATTTGTGCGGAGCTGAACCCCCATGCGTAGGAAAGCTTGTAGCAGGTGGCGTTGAAGCCGTAGCAGGCACCACCGAAGAACACCAAGATAGCAGCTTTGGTTCGAGTGCCCGCATCAACTGCGGCGGTAGGGAACGGCTTATGCTTGGGAGCATTCTGGGACAACGTGAACTCCTTTGTGCAATCGTTTCGCTGCATTGCAAGAGTGAATGCAGCTTTGCGGTTGCGTGGCGAAAAGGAGACGAAAGCCGTCTGGAAAAGTCCACGCTTCTGGTTTATCAGGCTGACTATTTTAGCAAAGATAATGGATGTGGGTCGTTCAGGCCATGTTGACAAACTCTTGATAGTAGGCTCCCCATTCAACCATCGAATTGATGTAGGTGCGCGTATCTACTCGAAGCTGCTTGCTAGTGGTTAACCATTTCGTTTCGTTTTCCGTAGTATTAATACATTCAAAACATTTCTTGAATGCTTGCAGCGTACAATCACTAACGTGAGAGTTTGCCCCGCTTTAGTAGCTGGGCTTGGTTAGAAAGGAAGCCGCATGATTCGTATCGGTATCTTGGGATACGGAAATCTTGGCAAGGGCGTTGAGCTTGCTGTTCGTCAAAACGATGATATGGAACTCGCCGCTGTGTATACGCGTCGCAATCCTGAAACTGTATCAATCGCAACGCCTGGCGTTGCAGTTCGCTCGGCTGCGGATCTTGAGGCGGGCAATGAAGATATTGATGTTTTGATCCTATGCGGCGGCAGCGCAACCGATTTGCCTGAACAGACGCCGAAGTACGCTGCTCTGTACAATGTGGTAGATTCCTTCGATACCCATGCGAAGATTCCCACCCATTTTGCCAACGTTGATGAGGCAGCTAAGGGCGCTGGCAAAACTGCCCTGATTTCTTGCGGCTGGGATCCGGGCCTGTTCTCCTTGAACCGTTTGTACGCAAACTGCATCCTGCCAGAAGGTGCCGACTACACATTCTGGGGTCGCGGCGTTTCTCAGGGGCATTCCGATGCGCTTCGTCGCATTCCTGGCGTTGCCGATGCTCGTCAATACACCATTCCCGTTCCCGAGGCGCTGGAAGCGGTTCGTTCGGGTTCCAATCCCGAGCTTACTACGCGCGAAAAGCATACGCGTGAGTGCTGGGTTGTTTTGGAAGAGGGCGCTGACCCTGCCGAGGTAACCAAGCAGATCGTGGAAATGCCAAACTACTTTGACGAATACGACGTTACCGTGAACTTCATCAGTCAGGAGGAGCTCGATCGCGATCATGCTGGCCTACCTCATGGGGGCATGGTTATCCGTACTGGTAAGACTGCTGGTGACAAGAACTGCAAGATCGAGTATTCGCTTGACCTTGAGTCCAACCCCGAGTTCACCGCTTGCGTGCTGGCTTGCTATGCTCGCGCTGTTGCTCGTCTTTCGGCCGAAGGCAACCATGGCTGCAAAACAGTATTCGATATTGCGCCAGCTTATCTTTCTGCGAAGTCTGGCGAAGAACTGCGCGCTCATATGCTGTAATGCAATAGTCAATCGGCGAATTGCCTAAAAGTTAGAGGGAATGCGAAACTTCGCATTCCCTCTTTTGGTGTGGGGAACGTTCACGCCTTAGGCGATGGCGGGTTCGATCCTTTGAACATGAAGATTTGTATTATCTACGGTAAAGGCAATATCGAACCCTGCATAGGCAAGATGATACGTACGCTCGGGTTCATGCTTGCTGCCTGCGCGACGTGGGTCCTGACCCAGCACTTCAAGGAGGCCTTCGCGCTTTTCTTCGGGAATGGCTTGCAACAGTTTAGCGGGGCAGTGAACGGTGAGTTCTTGCCAAGGCGTCTCGTCGATGAAACCGCCTTGTGCGTCGGGGTGGCAGTCGGCAAAGGGAATGTAAGGCTTTATGTCGAAGATAGGCGTACCATCGCGCAGATCGGCGCCCAGAACATGAATGATCGGACCGTTTTCAGTGAGTTCTATGCGCTCTAGCTTTACGCAGGTAAGCCCGATGGGATTGGGACGGAAGGGGCTACGGGTAGCAAATACCCCCCTGCGCTTGGTTCCCCCGAGGCGTGGTGGTCTTACCGTTGGGAACCATTTTTCCGTGGTGCCCCGTTTATTTTCGGTTTGCACGTCGTTGGCTATATCGGCGGCGGTGCCACCAGGGGTTCCATTTTCGAACTCCCAGATGAGCCATAGGTACGTAAAGCCTTCCATTCCTTCAACTGCTGAGTTCAGGGCGAACTCGGGTTCGAAGATGATGGTTCCCCGTAAATGCGGTGCAAGGAAGCTGTTCCGGGGAATGCCGAATTTTTGCGGCATGTCGGTGTGGATGTGTGCAATTGGTTTCATGGCTGCAATTCTACCGCAAAGGAAAGAGGGCTTTCGTTTGTTGTGGCTCTGACCATTTGGCTTGTTGCGTCTGGTGCATGGCGCTATTAGTTTTGTTTTGCGGAGTGATGCCCTCGAGCCAAAGTGAATTTTGCACTTTCCGATCTCTGGTGCGCTCGTTTCGTTTCTGGGAAAATTTGCAGTATAGGTTTGGGAAGTATTAGGGGGTCGCTATGGAGCAAACTGACAATATCGAAGCGTTGATGGAACGCATTAAAGAGCAGGAAACCATGTACGAATTCGATCGGATCGACGAAGAGCTTGCACTTCAGATGGGCTTCTACGTGGTTCGCCGAGCACGTGAAATGGGCAAGCCTGTCGCAACGCGTATCACGCTGAATCGCCGTACGTTGTTCTCGCTTTCAATGGCAGGCACAAAACCCGAAAGCGATAACTGGCTTTGCCGTAAAGAAAATCTTGCCTACGCTACCAACCAAAGCTCATATTTTTGGGAGTGCTGGTGTGAACAGGGGCTCCATCCCTTCGAATGGCGCGGCATGTCGTATGAGGATTATGCGCCAGCAGGCGGTTGCTTCCCCTTGTGCATTAAGGGCGCGGGCATGGTGGGCACCTTGGCCATTTCGGGAATGGCAAGCCATGAAGATCATGCATTGGCTTTCGAGACGGTTGAAAAGGCCGTGCGTGGCGAATTGGGCATTGATGTCTCTGGCCTGATGTAGGGAGGGCAGCCAACCGAGTTTGCGAGGCCCGCCGAAGATGATTCTTCGGCGGGCCTTTTCTTTCGTACGACACTGCCAGTTAGTCTTGGCGGGTTGTTCGGGCTTTATCCAGCAGGGAAAAATACGGCTGTCGGAATGATCTATCTGGCAGCCGTATAGGATCGATGGCGAGTTTGGTCCGTATTGGTTTCGTTGGAGCATTTTGCCCATAGGAGAGCCAGGGTAAGGTGAGCGTAAATCTCTTTGCTATTGTGCGTTTACCAGGAAATAAGCTCGTATCCGTCTTCGGTTACAACGAGTTGCACCTCCCATTGGGCGGAATCCGAGCCATCTTTAGTACGGACGGTCCAGCCGTTTGGATCTTCCATATTCAGTTCGGGGCCGCCTGCGTTGATCATAGGCTCAATGGTGAAGCACATGCCCGGTGCAAGAACCGCGCCTTCACCAGGTTCGCCCACGAAGAAGACGAAGGGGTCTTCGTGGAAATCGTTTCCAATGCCGTGACCTCCGAATTCGCGCACTACGCTAAAGCCGTTTTCTTCGGCATATGTTTGCACGGCGTGGGCGATGTCGCCTACGGTTGCCCAGGGTTTTACTGCAGCTAGGCCGCGCTGAACAGCTTCATAGGTTACATCGACAAGTTTTTTGCGCTCGGGGCTCACTTCGCCAATGCAGAACATACGCGAAGAGTCGGAGTAGTATCCGTCCAAAATGGTAGAGCAGTCTACGTTGACGATATCGCCCTCTTTGAGCACATCGTCGTCGCTGGGGATGCCGTGACATACTACGCTGTTGATCGAGGTGCAAACGCTGTTGGGGTAGCCCTCGAAGTTAAGATCGGCAGGGATGCCCCCACGTTCAACTGTGTAGTCATAGATCCACTTGTCTATTTCGGCGGTGGTGACGCCTGGCTTAATATGCTCGGCAACATAATCGAGTACCCCGATATTGATAGCGGCCGAGCGCTTAATGCCCTCGATTTCTTCAGGGCTTTTAAGGAGCGAACGGGGAACTACTTCGTACCCATCAAGATAAAAACTTTCGAGGCGGCTATCAATGGGTCCGTGACATTTCTTGTATTTCTTTCCGCTTCCACACCAACATTCATCGTTGCGTCCGGGCTTTGGGCCGTTGTCGTACATAGCAAGCTCCTTATTCGTTGTCTCGTCGCCTAGGGCGCGAAACCGTTGCATTCTCGGTTGTTAGCTTAAGTTAATTGCGATAGCGATCAAACGGAATGTGACATTATTTGCATTGTTTCCATTGCTGTGGGCTCCTTCTGCAGGCGAGCCTTATTGCGCCGCGAGTGTGCAGGAAGGACAGCTTCTTCGTTGGGCGGAAAGGGGATTCCTGGTTTCGTGCTTTCTTGCAGGGGCAGGTTCTGCTCGGGAAAGCGTATACGGCTTCGTACTCTTCGAAGTGTTTGGGCTTTGCGGCTGTGGTGAAACAAAAAGACGGCCGCCAGGAAACCAGCAGCCGTCTTCGGGGTAGCGTTGCACGCTATCGATGCAGGCGCGTTTTGTTGGCCTTAAGGCAGAAGAAGATGCCCAGAACCAGAACAAAGGATGCGGTAATGGTAAGTGCCGTCGAATCGGAGAACGGGAACATCGGTGCGCCGAGCATGACGCCAACGCCGTAGGGGACAAGCCAGAACAGCCACACGCCAATGCTCAAACGATGGAAGTTGGCCCTGGAACGCTCGTTGCCGCGAAGAACAACAACAGTTGCCCAAACCGCATGGAAGAGCATGAGCGAAAGCGCGAGTACTCCCGTGATTGCATGGAGGGGCGAACCTGCACCACCGGTTTCGCCTGCGACCATAGACATGATGGTGGTTCCCGCAGTGTCAAACACGAAGCCAGTCCAGAAGAAAGCCAGATGCTTTGGCCTTAAAGTGCCAGAACGGCGCTCGGCAAATACGCCGATGGTGTAGAAGACGAGTGCAAGCGAAATGATAATAGCGGCAAAGATCACCATTCCCATGTTGGGGCTACCTTGGATTCCCATGATCTTTTGCTCCTTTCAAGATTGTGCTTTGCAGTTGATTGCTTTGCTTTGACAAGAACAATCTTGAAGGCGTGGCATCTGAACATCTACGGGCTAATGTTCAGATGCAGCATTTCACGTTGACCCTATTGTTCGTAGAGGGTTTGTTCGAGCATGGTAAACAGGAGGGAGCAATCGGGTTGTTCGCTTCGCAATTCGGCGATGATGTTGCGCAGTGTGAACTTGGAAACGGCTTCTGCAGTGACATGGCTAGGAAGATCGTGCCTGATGGAGGGGTCGTTTTTGAAGATGATAATCATACCCTCGCAAATATGGTCGAACTGTTTTTCTTCGCGGAATCGCGCGATGGTCTTCTCTGCCGTGGGCAGCGCCTCGGAGTCTTTAAGCCAGTGCTCCCTGAAATGACGGATGGTTTTTTCCATGCTGTCGAACATGCGCTTGCAGAAATCCAGGTAACGTTCACCTTTCGTGGGGTGGCAGAAATCGGTGTAGAACGCGCGCTTGAAATAGAGCGCTGTGGTAGCTGTGGTGAGTTCGCCCTTCGAAGCAAAATGATTGTAGATGGTTCCAACGCTCACGTTGCAGTCTGATGCAAGCCCTCTTACCGAAAGGGCTGCAAGGCCGTATTTGTCCGCGATCTCGTATGCATGATCGAGTAGGGTATCACGGGGTGTAGGTTCAGCCATTGCATTCCTTTCGGCAAGGGGCTTAGAAAAGCATTGAATGTACGAAGTGGGTTGCGTATCGCCCATCCTATCCAACTGTGGCGATGCGGAGCCATATTTCATCTGATTGCCTTACATGATGCCCTTAGGGGCTTTCTCGCGATAGGGGATGAGCAGTAAAGCTCCGATTATGGCGAAGTATTGCAGTGAAGCCATGGAATACGGTGAGGCGCCAATGAAGGAAACGCGCATAGAGTGTTTTCGCGCAGGTGAGAGCACGCTTTCTTACTGTCTGGCTCAGGTGCTTCGCATCACCTGTTCGGGTGTCTTACGGACTTTGATTAGCGCATATCTGGATACGGGCAAGAAAAGATGCCTCAAGATCGGTAAAAGTCATAAAATAAAACAATCTGCGTATTTTTGGTCAGCTGGATACTGTCGCCGGTCATGCAGTGTGATCAGCGTCATCCCTTGTTTTTAGGAGGGGACGGTAGGGCAGCCCAGAGATTCAAGCAGATGATTGAATCATTGAATCACCGTACGCAGAGAAAGCACTCGTTATCGGAAGAGCCTCTACTCTGCGCGAATCGGCCAACTATGCAATGCATAGTTGGCTTGCGGAAGGCACAACATATGAACTTGCATCACGCAAAGCGAGCACTGAAAGAATCGATGGGCTACAAGGTTTTTGCCGTCTTCATGGCGTTCACCCTATGCTTGCCCACGACGTTGACCAGCAACCTGACCAATATGCGTCAGGCGCAGGCGGCAACTGAAGCGGCACAGGAATATGCGTTCGCCGATGGCGGCGATTCTGCTGCTACGGACACTGATTCCAGCTTCGATTCCAGCTCAGACGCCGCGCAGGGTTCAAGCTCCGAGAACAGCACGGATTCAGCTGATCCCACCGATGCCGGTACTTCTTCTGACCCTTCCGATGGAACGAACGCCACGGTTGCAGAGAATGACTTGACGGCAACGAATACTTCGCACAATGCCGATGGAACCCAGCAGAACAATGTCGCAACTGTTCAGAATGAAAGCCGGAAACAAGCTCTTGAAAAGACCGAATGGACCAATCAGTTTAACGCCCTTAACCTGACGTCCAAAGGTCTTGTGGTGGACCCTGTTGCCTTAAAGGATTCGCTTCAGCAGGCTTCCTGCCAAAGCAAGGCAACCGAAGCTCCATCCCAGGAAAACGCAGAGTACGACCAGCGGGCCGTCCAGCTTCCTGCGAGCGTCCCTGCAAGCTTGGACCTTTCGTTTGCGCTTGATGCTTCCAAATGGAATCGCGCGGATGCTGGTGTCGATGAATCCGCGCCAGCGCACGATGCTGTGGTTCCAGGCGACTGGTTTACCCAGGCGTTGCCCGAGGGCTTTGCTGTTCAGGACGAAACCGCCAAGTTCGACGTGTTCCAGAACGATGATGGGGGCAATGCCACTACGGTGAAGATCGCCACGGCTTCATGGAGCAACGGGAAGCTCAAGTTCGAGTTCTGCGCTCCGGTCGATGCCGTCACGGGCAAACCCGCCCTTGACACCGAGGCTACCGCGGCAGAGGTCGACACGGAAGGCGCCACGCGCACTGTTCTGTCTGCCAGCGTGAGCGTTCCCGTTTTCTTCGACTCCCAGCTTGCTCAAGACGACGAGAGCGAAATCTGTTGGGAGCTGCAGCAAGGTGCGCCCTGCGATCGATCCGTCAAGCTTTCCATTCCCTCTAAGGCGATGCTTGCCTTTATGGCAGGACTTGTAAATACGCTTGGTGGCGAAGGGGCAGTTGCCGCCGCGTCCAATGCCGGCGATGCTGCCGCACCGGTCGATTCCGAAACCTTCCTTTCTTCCGAGCGTGGGGGCAAAGCGGAATTTACCACGGTATGGGCCGACGGCAATTCTGCCATGCGTCCTTCCGCCAACCAGCTCATGAACAATTGCGAGTATCGGATCTATTTCCAGGTTGAAGGCGACGACGAGCAGTATTGTCTCTTCCAGACCGACGATGCGGGCAACAGCGTTCTTTCGGAAGATGCCAAGCGCCTGCTGGGCATGACCCAGGAACAATTCGAGGCGTTGCGGGATCCTGACAATGATCGCATCATTCAGGTAAGGCAGACGCAGACCAATACGTATTCCGTTTCTGCAAATGAATTGTATTCGCAGGTTATAACCAAAACCCTCCTTCGCGATGATGAAGGAAATCCTGCTCTTGACGAAGACAAGAATCCCGTCTATACCCAGACCGCCAAAAACATCACGTGGGCAATCAAGCACGAGGGCTTTAATTACAATGACGTTGTATATAACGGTGCCTATGTGGTTGCCTCCCAGGATCGTTACCCCAACTACGTTACCGACACCCAAGAAGTGTTGCAGCTTCTTGGCGATGTTACGTTCAATTTGAGCCTGCATATCGGTGACGAGGCAAACGAGTTTGCCGCCATGCCAAACGATGAGCGCATGGAAAAATGGTTTGAAAAATGGGGTAGGTATTCTTCCATCATCACCCAAAAGGTGAAAAACGGTGCTGTGGAAGAAACGCTGGTGCAAAAGGGGAGCGAAGGCAAAGACGGCGAACTCTATAAAGCCATCACGACTGGCACCCTGAAGTTGAGCATCTCCGACGATGGCAAATCAGGCGCGCTCGGTCCTGCTCGTTGGCCTCTGTATCACCCCGATGGATCGACGTTTGTCTATAGCTTCCAGCAAGATGAAGAAAAGCACACCACCACGATCGACAACGGTGACGGTACAAGCTCAACCTATACCGATTCCTACCAGGTAACGTACAACAACGCCAATACGCCGAATTACGGTTCGGACGTTTCCGCGGCATACAACAATGGCACGGTATCCGTCATCCATAGGGGCACCACGCGTGTTGATTTTACGAAGAAGTGGCTCGACGACGATGCTTCCGCACGCCCCGACACTAACTACACGCTGTGGCGCTATTCCGCTAAAGACGGGGAAGGCCCCGATACTGCATCCCAAGTGACCGTGCGCGAAGATGGTGGTGCGTATATCGCCATCAGCCTTACGGCGGAACAGAGCAGAAATGCCCCCGATGGCACGATAGATCTGGGTGCTCTCTTGCGCAGCAAGTATAAAGATGTATCCATTGCCAAATACGATCCTGCTGGTTATCCCTATGTGTACTTCCTGCGCGAAGATGAGCCGGCGGGTTATGAGCGCCTGTTTGGTTCCGGGATCGATGCCGAGGACGGTACGGTTACGGGCGACACTGCGCCAAACTACTACAATGACGACTTTTCTGGCAAGGTCGATGCAACCCAGGACTTCGTCCGCGCCGAGGGCGACAAATCGGTGTATTCGGGTGGCACCATCATCAACCGTCGATCCGAGACAACCACGGCTGAACTCACCAAGACCTGGGACGCAGCATCTTTCCAGGATCAGATTGCCGATATATCGGTGACGTTCAAACTCGAGCGAATTCTAAAGAAGCACGCCCGCTTCGATGAGAATCTAGGCTATTGGGTGGCAAACGGCGACACTTACACGGTTACCGACCCCGATACGGGGGAAACCAATGAATTCCCGTATGGCTTCTCGTACTGTGATGATGTTCCTTTTGAGGATCAGAACAAGGTGGTCACCGGTTGGACTGCGGAAAACCTTACACAAACGGTGAGTTCTCAAGTACCCCGTTTCGATGCGAACGGCGAGGAATGGGTCTACCGCTGGAATGAGTCCTACGCCGAAAAGCCGGATTCGTTCAGCTTCTTTGCCCAAGACATCGATCATGCAACCGGTCAGAGCCTTATGACGGGTGTGTTTGCGGTAATGTCTTCCATTACCGATGCGTCTGGCGAACATGTTCCTCTTACTTTCGAGGGCTACTACGACAAAGAAAAGGGCGTGCTGGTAAATAAGTACATAGACCAGACCACCGCCCGTGCGGAAAAGTACTGGTGGAACGAGAGTACAGGCGAATATACGCAGGACGCGAGCAACCTTGGTTACGATGCCAAACCGGTCAGCGTCACGCTTACAAGGAACGGTAATGTCTTGCATCAGTTCACCCTGACTGGCACTGCGCAAGACGAACCGACCAAGGTTACCCTTGATGACGGAACTGCCTTCTCCTACCAGGAGACCACGCCGTGGAGCATGGATTTCACTGGCCTGCCCAAGTACGATGAAAACGGCGCTGAATACACCTATATGGTCATGGAGGGCAGCGAGGGCTACGTTCGCCAGCACGAGTACCATCGCAACTACAAAGAGGATCCCGACGATCCTTCCGCTGATGGGGTCCCGAATCTTACGATAATCAAGAACAGACCCGGCGAGGACGCCTCCATTGTGCGGGTAAGCAAAACTTGGAGCGATGGCGGCAACACATCGGCACGTGTGCCTGTGAGGGTGGGCGTCTTTGCGGCCCATGATATTGAGAAGGACGGTCAGGTCGTATATGCCAAGGATCAGAAGATCGGCGACACCATGCTGTTTGAGGATAACGGCTGGTATTCCGAGCTCCTTGTCGGGGTTGGTGGACTTGACCAGACCAAAGATGTCTAAATTCGCGAGCTTTCGGTTGACGATGCGCAAGATGCGAACAACAACTACCTGGTGCTGACCCGCGATGAAGTTGCATCTGGCGCTGCTGGCACCGAGTATCAGCAATTGCTGATCAACTGGGCAGATACTAATCCTGGCAATCCACGGAACGAGCGCATGGTTGTTTCCTCCAACGACAACCAGGGCTATGCCTTTGATGTTTCTTACGGTAAGAACGATTCGCTGGATTCGCTCGAGGTGAGCAACAGGCGTGTTGGCGTAGTGGACGTTACCGCCAATAAGACCTGGACGGATCAAGGGTCTAACCCCAGTAACCGCCCAGAAGCGTGCCTTGTACTGTCCTCTTCACGCGAAGGCAATGTTTTCCATTCGGATGAAAACGGCGACGTGTACGTAAATGTGGGGGATTTGGGTGTTAATGAAAAGAGCTACGTGTGCACTTCTTCCGATTTATCCTCGAAAACGATATACAACACCAAAACCGATCCTGCCTATATTTGGCTTGCTGACAAGGATGGCAATAGGGTCGACGGCGACGAGGGTGCCAAGCTTTGCGTGCGCGTAGATAGCACAGCTTCTGATTCTCAGGTGCAATTCGCCACGTTGCCGAAATACGATTCGGCAGGCGCCGTGGTTGACTGGACTGTCGAAGAGTCTTGGCTTGAGGACTCTGCCGACTATGTCTCTTCCGAGACAGATCGCTCCATGTCCTACGATTCGAAATGGCATTTCGCCGATTCGGTCGATGTGGCGTACAACAATAAGCGCGCTGAGACCAAAGATATTACCTTCTTTACTAAATGGTACGACGGATATGTGAACGAGCAGGTTCGGCAGCGTCCCGATGTATACCTTACGGTGTGGCGCCAAGTCTACGAATATGATGCTCAGGGCAATTTGGTTATGGACAGCAATGGCTATCCCAAAACCACGCTCGAAAAGGTAGCTATCCCCGATGCCTACATGTGGGAATCAATAGACGATTACAACCGCAAAGCAACTGTCAAGAATTTGCCCAAGTACGATAGCCACGGCAAGGAAATCGTGTATTACGCAAGCTTTTTCACCAGTGTTCCTGGCTCTTCAACGGCAAACCTTGACTACGATGATCCGTGGTATACCTTCAGCGCTAATGACGAAGATCCAGGCAATGTCAAGTGGGACGAGGCAAGTGATGAGGTTGCAGCGGCTAAGCGCACCGAAGTCGTAGGCGAAGATGGGCAGGGTGGTACGGTAGACGCAGTCCGCGAAGACGGCACCTTGAACTATCGGATTGCCAATTCCTATTTCGCAGAGGGCGAAAAGCACTGGGCAAACGTGCCGTATGGCTTCGATGATGTTGATTTGCCTGATATCTCGGTGTACCTGCAGCGCAGGCTTGCAAATGGTTCTTACGATGAAGCCGGCGCATGGCAAAAGGGTGATCCTGTTGCTTGGAGCGACCTGGTCATAACTGAAACCGAAGACGGTGGCTACGCTGTTCAGCGCGTGGATAGCGCCGCATCGGCGCAAGGCGTCGCTGATGGCAAAACCGCTGTTGCGTGGACAAATAAGCTGACGAAAAACGATCAGGGCTATAGCTATTCCCTTACCCAATATGGCGAAAACGGCGATGACATCGAAGCTTCTGCCGAAAACGATCTGCCGAAATACGACAAAAACGGTCGCCTCTATGAGTACCGCGCCGTTGAGGTGATCGATGGTTTGGCGAATAAGCCCGGTGGCTTTACGGTAAACGATCTGACGAACACTTCTGCTGGTTTTGCTGCAGGTAAGGTGTATTGGGTGCAGCAGGGCATGCCCGGATCCTCCCTTATTACGAACACCTATGTATCGAAGAAGGGCAAGCTTACAGTAAAGAAGCTCTATGACGGGCTTGACGCAGGCGACAAGGTTCCCGATACCACCTTCACCCTATACCGCTATTACGTCACGAAGGACGGTACTAAAAGCGATGCGCAGCCTGTGGCAACGCACACCCTTTCAGCGGGTGATTGTGTCCTGAGCGCTGGTGGTAATGGCGCAACGACGGGCGAGGGAAGCTACACCTTCGACAATGTGGACATTTACACACCGTCAGGCGAATACTGGGTGTACTACATTGTTGAAGATTCGGTTGATGGCTACGGCACCCTTGTGGCCAAAGGCGACAAGACCTTTGACGATACCTCTGATTTCACCTGGGGCAGCTTCGTGGGCAACGGCATTGCCTCGACCGATCTCGAGGGACCAAGCCTTCTTGATTCAGGCACATTTGCACAACCTTCTGCCACTGCCGTGGCAAACGACACTACGCCTGATGTCACGTTCCAGAACTCGTATTATCCTGAAGATGCAACTGTTTCGCTGCAGGGCAAGAAAACCTGGCAAGACCAAAGCAACGCTTTCGGCATCCGACCAGATAACATTACCCTTGAGGTAACACGTTCCTATCAAGACGGCACGCCTGATTCCCAGGGTGAAGCTGCGGGACTGGTTGGCTTTGCCCTGGGCGCATTGGGTCTTGGCTCCGATGCCTCTAAGGGGATTATCCATCTGCAAAGCGATGATCCTGCCAAGGCGAACTACCTTTCATGGGATAAGGATTCCCAAACCGATGCCTGGGTTTACACCATTTCGAACCTGGAAGAGTACGCGCCTGATGGGAAGCCTTGGCGCTATACGGTGAAAGAGATCCCGGATGCGGACTCTAGGTATCTCGTTTCCGCCAACGGCGGCACGGTCAATGCCGACAATCATGAATCCGATGCGCCCGTTCCCGTTCCTTCGATTGTCAACTACCTTGACACGGAGCTCACCGTTTCAAAGGTCTGGAAGGACAACAAAGACCTTGACTGGAAACAGCGCCCTAATGTGACCGTTGCTTTGCAGGCAAAGGTCGACGATGGCGAATGGGGCGAAGCGGGTGTTGTTCTGAAAGACCAGCTTGGTATCGTTGATGGCGAGGGCAATGCCCTTACCAATTTCATGTACAAGGGCTACGTGCAGGCATTTGAGCAGACGTGGTCTGCGAAGGAACCGGACAACCAAGGCAAGAGCGAGTACTCGTATACCTGGAAGCAACTGCCCGCGCAGGCAAAGGCTGAAGATGGTACTATCCATACCCTTGCTTGGCGTGCAGTCGAGAAAAAGCTGGTATACAACGCTGGTTCGAGCAATGAAAAGGTTGTAAAGGTATCCTCTCCCGACAACGATGGCACATACGCCAGCTATTACCCCTATCAACCCTCGCAGACTTATTCTTCGAAGGGGAATGATCAGGGTGGAACAGAGTGCATTTCCACCATAACGAATACCCTCGATGCGACTGCGATTACGGCGAAGAAAACCTGGATCGACAACGACAACGAGTGGGTAACGCGCCCCGGCACGAATGCTGCGGGCGATGGCTGGTCAGTTACCTATGCGCTACAGCGCTCCACCACGCCCAACGATGACGGTTCTTGGAAATGGCTGTCCGAGTACGGCGCCGATATTGACAGTCCCTTTGCCAACGACGCAGGCGAGCTCGCTTCTTCCTTGCTGAAGGCGACCATTTCAGGTACGGGCGCCGATGCGACGGCAACGTTCGAGAACCTGCCTAAGACAGATGTCAACGGCAAGGAATATACCTATCGCCTTGTTGAAAAAGTTGTTGGCAGCTACAAGGCAGAAGGCACGCTTGTGGGCTCAAGCGTCGACGGCAAGGTTCAGCTGGTTGCCGTGGGGGTTGGCGCAAATGCTCCCGGCGCGTCCTGTCAGACCTTTACCAACGCTTTGAATACGGTGGACATATCGGGTACCAAGCGCTTCAACGACTATGGCACAGGCCTTGCGCCCACGACGCTTGACCAGGTTCAAAACTCGGTACAGCTCAAGGTTCAGCGCTCTCTTGACGGCCTGTCGTGGAGTGACGCCGAAAAGGATGGCGGCATTGCTCCCCAGGTTAAGTGGGCTATGGGTGAAAACGGAGCCTGGACATTCAAGTTCTCTTCGTTGCCCTATGCCGATCAAGCGGGTAATGTGTACCAGTACCGTGTGGTCGAGGTGAGCGATGGAGCTTCGGGCTTCTTCGATAGCTATGCCGATGATGCCAGTGTGGACAAGGCTACAGGTGACGTCACAACTGCAACCATCACCAACACGGCAACGCGCTTCACTATGGACAAGATCGGCGACAAGACTACGGGTTCTGACGGCGAGCTGTTGAATGGCGTTGTGTTCGAGTTTGTGCGAGACGGGAAGACGTTCGCTTCATGGCAGCGTGACGAGCAAGGCGTTATTTCTAGCACGGTGTGGCATGGTGGCAGGGCATCTGGCAGCACCGATGCTGGCGTGGCTATGACCGGCGACAACCAGGGCTTCTTGGTTGGCCTCCCTGCAGGCACCTATACCGTGAAGGAAACGAAGACCCCTGCGGGCCACGTCCAGGCTGCGGATTTCCAGATCCTGGTTTCTGCCGATGGTGCCGTGACGTTGGGTTCGGGAGGGGAATATGCCCAAGCCTCGGCAGGCCCCGATGGCGTTGTCTGCGTTTCGGTCACTGATGCGGTGACGCGAGGCAAGGTGGTGCTGCACAAATTCTACGATCATGGCGGCAGCGATGCTGCCGTTGCGAATATGACGTTCGACCTGTACAAGGGCGCCTACGATAAAAATGCTGCCAATGGCGGCGGTATTCTCATTGCCACGGGCATCACTACAGGGAATGACGGCGTTTGGCGCTCGAGCGAAGACAAGACGATGTCCTACCAGAACGTCAAAGACGCTTTCGGCGAGTTTGCCAAGTATTACCGTTACGCAAGCGACGGCCTTCCTTTGGGCGACTACTACTTCGTGGAAACGAGCACATCGAACAACACTGTCGATGCGCTCGGTAGGGCATTCTCATTCCGGGTTGAAGACAGCAAAACCAGCCAACCTAACGTGAAGGTCGAAGCGGAAAATGATGAGTTCAATGCATCGGCACAGTTGAGGAAAACCAATTCAGAGACTGGCGAGCCCGTCTCGGGAGCAAAGTTTACCCTAAGGCGTGAAGACGGCACCCCTAATGGCAAGCTTATTGCTTCTGGCCTCACGTCTGGCAAGGAGTATGCCTTCGATGCCACTGCCTCCAATGTTGAAGACCCGAAGACGAAGGACACCGATGCTGGCGTGCTCAAGCTTACCGGCTTGAAGAAGGGCAGCTATATCCTTACCGAAATCGCGAACACCGGTTACAACCTGAGCGGCACGACGCCAATCGCCTTCACGGTGACAAATGAAGACAACGGAAATACCCTTTCGCTGGGTACCGATGGCAAGCTTGTCAATACGCCGCTGCATGGCTCAATCAGCCTGGTAAAGGTCGATGCCTCCGATGACCGCCAGGGTGTTAACGGGGCGCAGTTCACCCTTCAGAAGAAGGGCACCGATGGGCAGTGGGCTGATGTGGTTTACGGCCTTTTGACGGGTAAGGACTATCGTGCTGCGGTGGATGCCGCGGGTACCATCACTGCTGTTTCGGAGGCTGATGCCGTAAGCGGCGCCGCGTCAAGCGCGGGCGAACTGAGAGTAGAGAACCTGCCGTGGGGCATCTATCGTTTCGTAGAGTCCAAGGCCGCTGACGGCTATGTGGGCAAGGTTGATGGCAGCTGGCCCGTCTCGAAGGAGATGGAGATCAATGCCGATAACGTTCAGGCTTCATCGACGGAGCCGCTTCTTGCCGACCAAATCGCCAACAGCCAGACAGATCTTGTTATCTGGAAAACCGATAAGGACAGTTCGGTTCCTTTGAAGGATTCCGAATTTACCATTGTGCCCAATGAAGGTTCTTCATTTGTGGACGGATCTGTTTCCAAGGCGTTTGCCACGGACGCGACAGGCAAGGCGCTGCCGATCGATGGTTCTTCTTCGCTTACGGGTCAGCTTATTGCGGGCAACAGCTACACAATCACGGAAACCAAGGCTACGAACGGTTATTCGCTGCCTTCACCTGCCTCCATCGTGATCACGATCGGCGATGATGGCACTGCTCGTATCGTGACGGAATCGGCAATGGGGAACTGGGAAATCCAAACCAGCGGCTCTGTGAATAACGTTCTGGTCAAAGACGAGGCAACGAGCGTCATCTTCTATAAGCAGGACGAGAATGGCAAGCCGCTTGCCGGTTCCGAGTTCACGATAAAGGGCACGTTCAGCGATGGCAGCACCGAGAAAACGGTTGCCCCCGATGGGGATATGGCCAAATTCGTGGCGAGCGGGCTGTTCATTGCGGGCGAGACCTACAGCATCGAAGAGTCTAAAGCGCCTGCGGGATACGAAAAGCTGCCCTCCGGGCAGTTCAAAATAACCGAAGCCGGCACCGTCGAAGCGGTGGGCACGGTTCCTGCTGGCTGGACAATCGCCGACGGCGGTGCGCTGATTGTTGCCAAGGATACGCCTATCGAGGTTGTCCTTAACAAGAAGAGCACCAGCGGAATAGACGTTGCCAACGCAACGTATCAGATCTCGGGCAAGTTCCGTGGCGCAGACGGACAGCCCCAGCAGGATGTCAGGACCTACACCACGGCAACCACTCAGGCTTTGAAAGGCGCGGTGAGAGTGGAAGGCCTTATCGGTGGCGAAACCTACACCATCAAGGAGACTGCATCTCCTGCTGGCTATGTGTTGGACGGCACAGAGTTCGCGTTCACCGTCAAGGACGATGGCACGGTTGTTACGGGTTCTTCGGATCAAACCGCAGCCAATGGCGCAGCGGCTACGAGCCAGGACTCTCATCGCAACGTTGGCTACTCCATTGCCAATCGCGATACGGTAACTATTACCCAGACTGATGCTCCCATTCGGTTGAGTTTGGCCAAGCGGGGAAGCAATACCGGGGAACAACAGCTCTTCGGTGCCGAATTCACTATTGAGGGCAAGTTTGCCAAGGACTACACAAGCGGCGTTGCCGAGCAGAAGACCTATCAGCGGATGGGTGTGGACGATATCTCTTCGCTGCGCTTCGTGGCGGGCGAAACCTATTCCATCACCGAAACCAAGGCGCCTGATGGCTACGAGCTGATCCAGGGAGCCTTCACGTTCACCGTGTCAGACGACGGCAAAGTGTACGAAGGGGGATCGAACGATCAGGGTATCTCGAATGGTCAGTACCTGCTGTACGGCGACTACTTAGGCTTCGTTGCGGTAGACAACCCTGTCGAGGTAACGCTTTCCAAGTACGGCTCCGACAAGGGCGATAGCAGCACCGATTTCGCAATTTCTGGCGCTACCTTCCGCATAAAGGGTGTGTTTGCTGGCAGCGCGGAAGCGGGCGAAACCGAGCGCGTGTTCACGATGGACGCCGGCTCGTATTCCTTGCCTGGATTGATCGCGGGCAACACCTACCAGCTATGGGAGGCATCTTCGCCTGCTGGCTACAAGCAGATCAAGGGTGCGCTTTCTTTCATGGTGAATGCCGATGGCACCATCGATCAGGTGAACGCCGAGGGCACCTCGTTTGAAAATGGCACGATGGGCATCGAAGACGGCAAAGTTTCCATCAAGGCCGTCGACGACCCGGTTGAGCTCACCATCGAGAAAAAGGACGAGTCTGGCCAAAATGCGCTTTCGGGTGCTGTGTTTGGTGTGACGCCGGTTGATGGCTCTGCATTTGCCGACGGAACGACGGGGGAGAAAGCCCTTGCTGCCACCGACGACGATGGCAAGACGCTGCTTTCGGGCCAGCTCGTGGTGGGCGGCAAGTACGAGATCTCGGAGCTTGTTGCGCCTGCGGGCTATAAGCGCGTTGCACAGAAGCTCACGGTCCAGGTGACATCCGATGGTCAGTTAAAGGCAGTGGGCATCGTTCCTGCGGCGTTTAAGTCTGAAAAGACGGGTTCGGGTTCTGCCGCCATCACCGTATTCACGGGTGATGTGTGGAACAGCCCCACCAAGATGTACATCCAGAAGAGCTCGGCAATCGATGGGCTTTTGAGGCTTCCGGGTGCAACGTACCAGCTGACGGGTGCTTTTGCCGATGGTTCCTCCCAACGCACGCTTACCACTGACAAAAACGGCATGGCCGAGCTTGATCGCGCGCTGCTCGTTGCCGATGGTGCAACGGAGTACACGCTGAAGGAAACGGTTGCCCCTGAGGGCTATGCGCTCAATGCGGCAGACTTCGTGTTCACGGTGTCAACCGATGGGTCCATCGTTGCGAAGGGTGAAGCCGTTGCGGGCTATGCTGTGACGGGTGAAGGCAACATCACCGTTTCTGCCACCGACGATCCTATCGAGGTTGCCATCAAGAAGGTGGCTTCTGACGGTGCAGGCGACAGCGCCATGAACGGTGCCGAGTTCAAGATCGAGGGCGTGTTCGCAGGAGAGACAGAATCGAAGGTAAAAACCCTTACCACCTGCGGTGACGGCATTACTGAGACGCTGTCCTCGATACTCAAGGTGGGTCAGGAATACACCATCACCGAGTCCAAGGCGCCTGCTGGCTACAAGCTTCTTTCGAATGCGCTCAAGATTAAGGTTTCCACTGATGGTTCCGTAACCGTTGTAGGCGAAGTGCCTGTGGGTTGGAAGATCGGTGATCGCAGCGACTCCGAGAACGGAGCTGCGCTCATTGTCGCGACCGATGATCCTGTTTCTATGACAGTGACTAAGCAGGCAGAAGGCGCCGATACATCCGCCATGCACGGCGCTGGGTTCAGCGTGACACCGGCAGAGGGCAGCACCTTTGCCGACGGAACCACTGGAACAAAGACCCTGTTCACGGGAGCGGACGGTAAAACCTCGCTCGATGCGCAGTTGGTTGTGGGTGGCACGTACACCCTTGAAGAGGAAAAAGCGCCTGCCGGTTACAAGCTCATTGATGGCATGCTTTCCTTCACGGTGACCTGCGACGGCACCCTTTCCGTCGCAGGTCAAGCCCCTGAGGGCTTCGCGGTTTCCGCGGAGGGCGGTGTGGCAGTGGTTACTGCCACCGACGCCATTACCGAGGTATCCCTGTCTAAGGTGGACATCGACTCAAACGAGGCGCTTGGCGGTGCCGAGTTCACGCTCGAGGGCGCATTCAGCGATGGTAAGGGTGGCTCGGTCGAGTGCTTGGGCAACGACGCTGCCAAGGTGATCGTAGGTGCTGACGGCAAGCTCACCGTTTCGGGCGCTTCTGCCGTTGCCGATGGCGAGGGCCTTGACGCTATCCGGGGCCTTGTCGCAGGCGAGGAGTATACCTTTACCGAGACTTGCGCCCCCGAAGGATACGAACTGAATACGCAGCCCTTCGTATTTGCCATGGGCAACGACGGCGCTGTGGTTCCTGCCGGCGAGGCGTGGGGCTGGTCTGTAGAGAGTGGCTCCGCATCAATCGTTGCTGCCGACAAGGCAATTGAGTTCCGTATCCTTAAGCAGGGTCGCGCAATCGGCGGCAAAGAAGCCGGATCGGCTGATCCTGGCTTCATGGCGGGCGCTGAGTTCGCGGTGACGGGCGTCTTCGCAGGCAGCACGGGGGAATCCACCGATGTCATGACGGTGGGTATCGACGGATGGACTGAGGGCTGGTCGTCTCTGCTGGTTGCCGGCAACATCTATAAGATTTCCGAGACGCGCGCGCCGCTGGGCTACAAGCTTATCGCCGAACCGCTGAACGTGATGGTGAAGACGGACGGCACGCTTGTGGCGGTGGATGCTGAGGGCAATGCCCTTGATGCGGATGCCGGTGCGCAGGGTTGGACCGTGTCGGAAGATACCGAGGGCATTGCGCAGATAACTGCCGTTGACGAGCCTACCAGCGTGATGCTTTCCAAGGTATCCGCCGAGGGCGGCCAGGCACTTGTCGGTGCCGAATTCGACCTTGAGGGCAGCTTTGCCCAGGGCTCTGGACAGATAGCGCCAGGGAAGAAGCGCATCCTCGTGAACGGCCAGGGCAACTTGCGCATAGCTGATGTCGAGGCGCAGATCCTTGGCGGTGAAACAGTGGGCGAGTTCAGCCAGGCGTCTTCAATAGAGGGCCTTGTCGCAGGCGAGAGCTACCTTCTTACCGAGGTGAAAGCGCCCGCAGGCTACGAGCTTGTGCAGGATACGCTTCGCTTTGCGGTAAACGATGATGGCTCCATTTGCCTCGTTCAGCGCTCCACCGCTCCTGAGGCATGGACGCTTTCCAATGATCAAGGTGGAATTGGCATTACCTGCGCCGATGTGCCGCTGAAGGTAAGCCTGAACAAGCAGAATAAGCAGGGTGCAGCATTGGAAGGCGCCCAGTTCACCCTTTCTGGCGCGTTCCCCGATGGCTCTGCCACCAAGACGTTTACTTCCAACGGCGATGGCGTGGCGTTCAAGGGCATGCAGCTTGTCGGCTCTACAGAAGGCAATAAATATGTTTTGACGGAAACGCAGGCACCGGATGGTTATGTGGCGATCGACCCAGTAACACTTGTCGTCTATGCCGATGGTACCGTTATACTCGACGGCGATTCTCTGGGCGCCTCTTCGAAGGTGGCTATCGAAAACGGCGAAGATGGTACCGCGTACATTTCCGTTACCGACGATGCCGCTCCAATCCTCGACAACCAGGATGGCAACGATGCCTTCCTCTCCAAGACGGGCGACTGGACATTCCTGCAAGCGATTCTGGCTGCTATCGTTGCAGCAGGCGCCGGCTTCGCTGCAACGGTTAGCCGCCGCCGTGGGGCACGCGCACGGCGCACCGAGCGTAAGTAGCGCATAGGAGACGGCGCACCACTGAGCGTGAGATTGGCGGTTTTTCTACCGTGATTTCCTCCCATTTCTTGAGCTGATCAGGCAGCATGAGGGATGGGAGGTTTTCTTTTGCTCTGGGAGACAGAAGGGGTGGGCGTGGCGGCGCCCACAGGAGTCGCCACGCTGTACGGTACGCGCCGCCCGCTCGGCGCCATGCTGCGCAGTGTGCGGTTGCCGCTCACGGAAGCCGCCGCGAAGCCGCTCGCGATGCTACGCTGGGTCCGCCCTGACCAAATCGTCATGTTGAAGCTGCTCCGAGAGTCCAGAAACAAAAATCTCGACTTTTTTGCAACTTTTTTGCGATTAGGGATTGTTCCGAGCTTTCCAACCAGGGATTGAGGTGCAAAAGCGCAGGTAAATCGGTTTCATTGCGGCCTGTTTTCGCTTTGTGGGGATGGAAGTGAGCCCCTAATCGCAAAAAAGTTGCAAAAACGCTTCAATTTTTGTTTTCACGATGGGTGGATTGCCCCAACGGATAGATATCGTAATGGGTGCTGGGTAGAGGAGCGGAAATCCAACGTCTGTTGGGTTTGATACGTGTTATGCATTTGGATAACGCTTTAATTTAACGATTGTTGTTCAGCTATAGCCCCTAGCGCGTGATGGTCGAGATTGGGGTCGTCCTAATTGGCGAATCGTATAAAACGGCGGCTAAGGGAATCCTTTAGCCGCCGCCGATGATCTTGCTTGTCTGGTCAATTTGCTGCTTATTGCGCGTTGTTTGCCACAAGTTGCTTGAGCGTATTCAGATCGTTATCGTCGGGATGGGCTAGCGCTTTGTCGAAATTTTCGATCATTGCATCAATGTTGGGCATGTGATTGGGCTGCTCTTTCATCTTCTCGTAGCGCTCTCGTACGGATTGGGGCATCTTGCCTTGGCACATGAATTCCCCGACAACGGCATTACTTGCATCGAGGGATTCCTTGGTTTTATCCAGGATGCGCTTGAAATAGGCTTCGCTGCCTCCGAATCCTGCGGTTCCGAACAGGAATATTTTCTTGTTTCTTAGCGTTTTCAAAAGATTTAAGGCATTGTCGTCGGCAATTCCTTTATTGGTCCAGAAGCCTACGTAGACCATGTCCGACTCGGGCTCGTTTGCCGCACAATCGCCAAAATAGTCGCAGTACGCTGCGGGCAATGTTTTGCGGATAGCTTCCGCAAGCAGCTTGGTGTTTCCGGTGTTGCTGCTGAATAGAATTGAATAGCGTGATTGGGTCATAGTGTCCTGCTTTCTGCAGATAATGTTTGGCGAACATTGTAATCCCGTGATTGTTTCGTCGAAGGTGCGACTACAGCATTCCTTATAACTCGGTACAAATTTGCCCAACCCGCCGTTTGTGGATTAAAACCGACATATGTCGAAAATAAGATTGACAGCTACGGCTGCCCGTTTAGACCAAATAGTGACATATGTCAGAAAAGGAAGTGCTATGGCGGGACGAAAAGGAAGAACTCGGTTCGTGGGCATCGTGCCCGAATTCGTTGGATTCGTGCCTGACGGTATTCCTACAGGGGATACCGTGGAGCTTGCCTATGACGAACTTGAGGTGATACGACTTCTCGATTTAGAGAAAATGAGCCAGGAAGAAGCGGCGGCTCATATGGGTGTTTCGCGAACCACGGTAACGGGTATATACGAACGGGCTCGTTCGAAAGTTGCTGACAGTTTGGTGAACGGTAAGCGACTGTGCATTGAGGGCGGTAACGTTGCGTTTCCTCCATGTGGTAGCGCCGATTTTAAATTTGCAAGCAATCCCAAGAAGAAGGAGGCTCTTATGCGGGTTGCAGTAGCGTACGAAAATGGCGAAATTTTCCAACATTTTGGAAGGACTCAGGCATTCAAATTGTATGACATTGACGACGGCCGGGTCGTGGCAATGCAGGTAGTCGATACTCAAGGTTCTGGCCATGGGGCTTTGGCGGGCTTTCTTAAGGGAAATGATGTCGATGTTCTTCTGTGCGGCGGTATTGGTGGCGGCGCCCAAAGTGCGCTTGCAGCTCAAGGCATCGAACTGTATGGTGGACTGTCTGGATTGGCAGACGATGCCGTATCGTGCCTGCTGGCTGGTATTCTTGAAAAGAGCACCATGCCAGCTTGCGATCATCATGGGCATAGCCACGAGGAATGCCATCATGGTCACCAACATGCGCATGGGAAATGTCAGGGTCACGCACAGGCTCATGATGAGTGTCAGGGGCATGGCCACGAACATGGTGCATGTTGCCATGGCGGCCACAGCAATTAATGCTCTTGCTCTAAGGAATGTGGGGCTGGCTGACGGAAACGTCGCCAGCCTTATTTGTTTCCAGCATAGATAAGCTGATCGTCCACCTGGTTGGGAAGTTGGTAAGCTTATGCGAGGAAACAGAGTTCAGGTAGTGCAGGCCTGTGCGTTTCGACTCAGCGGGTATAAGCGATGTTGCGTTTGAGCAGGAGCGCAATAGTGGATTCGTACTGCCGAACTTGAATAGGAGCCATACGGCGAAAACGCTGCGATATATCGGATAAAGGCGAAAGACTATGGATGGGGACAGTCAAATGGATGCTGAACAGACGCCAACCAGCATAAAAGTTAGGGGAGCTCGGGTTCATAACCTGAAAAATGTTGATGTCGATATTCCTTTGGGCGGCATCGTTGGCATTGCGGGTGTATCCGGATCGGGAAAGAGCTCGCTGGCGCTGGGGGTTCTGTACGCTGAAGGTTCACGGCGCTATCTCGAATCGCTTTCCACGTACACCAGAAGAAGGATGACGCAGGCGGCTAGAGCTGATGTTGATGAGGTTCTCTATGTGCCGGCGGCGTTGGCTTTGCATCAAAGGCCTTCAGTTCCCGGTATTCGTTCCACCTTCGGCACAGGAACGGAACTGTTGAACAGTTTGAGGCTGATGTTCTCGCGCCTTTCCAGCCATCGTTGTCCCAACGGTCACTATGTAGAGCCCAGTATTAATGTTGCGGCAATGGATGGTGAACTGGTTTGTCCAGAATGCGGCGAGCATTTTTTTGCGCCTGGGGCAGAGGATCTTGCCTTCAATTCCGCGGGAGCTTGCAAGCATTGTGGAGGAACGGGAATGGTTCGAACCGTCGATCGATCGACGCTTATCCCCGATAAGAGCAAAACCATAGACGAAGGCGCTGTTGCGCCTTGGAATTCCCTTATGTGGTCGCTGATGACTGATGTCTGTCGGGAAATGGGCGTACGTACCGATATTCCTTTTTGCGAGCTTTCTGATAGGGAAAAGGAAATCGTTTATGACGGCCCGATGGAAAAACGTCATATCTTTTACGTCCCGAAAAACAAAGACAGCGCTTCGGCCGGCGAGCTGAACATGACTTACTACAGCGCAACTGCAACAGTGCTCAACGCCCTCAATAAGGTCAAGGACGACAAGGGCATGAAGCGCGTTGAGAAGTTTTTGAAAGAAGAGATATGTCCAGAATGCCGAGGTACAAGGCTTTCCGAAGAAGCTCGAGCACCACGATTGATGGGCATATCGTTAGCGGATGCCTGTCAAATGACATTGAAGGATTCCATAGCGTGGGTCAAGCGCGTACCTGATGCCCTACCGAACGAAATGCGCGCTATGGCTCAGAGTATCTGCGAGTCGTATGAGGAAGTTGCTGCTCGGCTAATGGAGTTAGGTCTTGGATACCTGACGCTCGATAGGGCTTCGTCCACGCTTTCTACAGGCGAACGTCAGCGCATGCAGTTGGCACGAGCAGTGCGCAATCGTACAACAGGCGTGCTGTATGTTCTTGACGAGCCCTCTATCGGATTACATCCTGCGAATATTGTCGGATTGAACGGTGTAATGCACGATCTTGTGCGGGACGGAAACTCCGTTTTGCTCGTTGACCATGACACTCAGATTCTCAAGGAATCGGACTGGCTTATCGAAATGGGTCCGGGTGCAGGCGCCGAAGGAGGAACGGTTATTGCCCAAGGCACCGTGAGGGGTATCGAAGGCAACCCGAATTCTGTAATAGGACCCTACCTATCTGGTGCGGCAGCGAACGATGAATGCTTAAAACGGACTGCTGCCGATTCGGAAGACCTTATTCGCATGGAAACTGGTTCGATCCATACCGTAAAGCCGCTTTCGGTGCGCATACCCAAGCATCAGCTAACGGTAATTACGGGGGTTTCTGGCTCGGGAAAAACCACCATGGTGCTGGAGAGCCTTATTCCTGGCCTGGAGGCGCTTTGTTACGGTAAACCCATGCCAAGCCATGTTTCTTCCATCCAGGCGGAAGGCATCAATCATGTGAAGCTGATCGACGCAACGCCCATCGGTGCTAACGTGCGTTCAACCGTTGCCACCTATGCCAATGTGCATGATGCGTTACGAAGGACGTATGCAAGAACGGCAGATGCTAAGGAGCTTGGCCTCAAAGCGGGCGATTTTTCCTACAACACAGGAAGCCTCAGGTGTCCCGTTTGCGATGGCACTGGAACCATATCGCTTGATGTTCAATTTCTTCCAGATGTTGATATTCCTTGTCCGGAATGTCGTGGGTCAAGATATCGAAAACAGGCAAATCAAGTTCGTTACAAAAACAAGCAGGGCGAGGAGCGTTCTTTGCCCGAGCTTATGAATATGGATGTAAACGAGGCGGTAGTTTTTTGCCAGAACCTCAATTCCGTACGGCCGAAACTTGAAACCCTTCAAGATTTGGGGCTGGGATATCTTACGCTTGGCGAAGAGACTCCCTCGCTATCTGGTGGTGAAGCACAGCGACTGAAGCTGGCAAGTGAAATGGGCAGGGAACAGGCCGATTCGGTTTTCGTATTCGATGAGCCTACTATTGGCCTTCACCCCAGGGATGTCGAAACGTTGCTGCAGGTGTTTGATGCGTTGATTGCCAAGGGGGCAACGGTTGTCGTGATTGAGCATGACCTTGATGTCATTCGTTCCGCTGATTGCATTATTGACATGGGTCCTGGCGGCGGTGAAGAGGGCGGCAGAATTGTTGTTTGCGGTACACAAGAGGCTGTACGAAAGTGCCCTGAAAGCGTTACGGGGAAGTTCATTTAGATGGAATGATGGCGGGAATCGATAGCTGCTTCAAAAGTAGTTCTGGTCGGTTGAACAGATTAAAAACCATCAAGGCGTGCAACGAATGCGTTTGTTTGACGGGTGCAAGTGCTGGTCTTGGTAGGTGAGATCGGCGAACATTTCAAAATGATGGCTCTGCTCTATGGTCGTAAAGATTGAACAGCGGTGTAGGAATTCTACGATCAAGCTTTTAAACGTAACAATTGGGTGATATTTTTTTTCCATTACTATCCTTTTGGAAGGGGGATGTGAGTGGTCGAAGAAAAACAGGAGAATCCGCTGCACGCAAAGGAAGAAGGGCGTGCAGAAGGTTCTTCGGAAGAAACCACTGGTAATGGCAGGTCGTTGGGAGTTTTCTCGTTCGAGGGCGATATTCCACTTACGCAGGCGGTTCCATTGGGCCTGCAACATGTGCTGGCCATGTTTGTGGGTAACTTAACACCGCTGCTCATCGTGACGGGCGTTTGCGGTTTGGCCACCGCCGAATTCGCGGAAATTCAGTTGGCGCTGCTGCAGAACGCCATGCTGATTGCTGGCGTGGTAACGTTGGTTCAGCTGTTCGGCATCGGCCCTGTGGGCGGCAGAGTACCTATTATTATGGGCACGTCGTCCGGCTTCATCGGCGTGTTCAATTCCGTTGCCGCATCTATGGGCGGCGGTCTTGTTGCATATGGCGCCATCATGGGTGCTTCGCTCATCGGTGGTTTGTTCGAAGCCGTTCTGGGCTTCTTTTTAAAGCCGCTTCGCAGATTCTTCCCGTCTATCGTCACGGGTACCGTTGTGCTTTCCATCGGCTTGAGCCTTATTAGTGTTGGCGTTAATGCTTTTGGCGGCGGTAACAGCGCGGTTGACTTTGGTTCTCTTGAAAACCTGTGTTTGGCGCTGGTTGTTTTGATCGTCATCTTGGCGGTTAAGCACGCCACCACGGGTTTTGTGAGCGCTTCTTCGATTTTGGCCGGCATTATCGTGGGTTATATCGTTGCGGGCATTATGGGCTTGGTTCTGCCAACTACGGGTGTTACCGCCGAAGGTGTTGAGTACACCAAAGCTTGGGTTCTGAATTGGGATAAAGTGGCTGAAGCGTCCTGGTTTGCCGTTCCGGCTCTGATGCCCGTTGCTCCTGTGTTTGATATGCGAGCTATTGCTCCTGTGCTGGTTATGTTCATTGTCACGGCTGTTGAAACGGTTGGCGACATCTCGGGTGTAACCCAGGGTGGCATGGATCGCGAAGCAACCGACAAGGAGCTTTCCGGTGGCGTTGTTTGCGACGGCATCGGCTCAACGTTCGCCGCTTTGTTCGGTGTTTTGCCCAATACGTCTTTCAGCCAGAATGTCGGCTTGGTTGCCATGACTAAGATGGTTAATCGCAAAGCTTTGGCGTGCGGCGCCCTTTTCTTGATTCTGTGTGGCTTGTGCCCGAAGCTGGCGGCAGTGATTTCGATCATGCCTCAGTCAGTTCTTGGCGGCGCTGCTGTTATCATGTTTGCCTCTATTGTGGTAAGTGGTATTCAGCTTATTACGCGCGATCCGCTCACCTCGCGCAACCTAAGCATCGTTTCGGTTGCTCTTGGCTTGGGCTACGGCATTGGTGCAAACCCTGCTGTTCTGGCTGGTGCGCCCGAGATGGTAAGCCTTATCTTTGGTGGTTCCGGCATTGTTGCTGCAGCTGCGGTGGCCATCCTTTTGAATATCGTGCTCCCGAAGGATTCGGCTCTTCTTAAGAAAGATTCGGACAACTAGGCATTAGCTATTCTGGTTTACTTTGCGCCCAGGTGGATAATTCATCCATCTGGGCGTTTTTTTGCGAATAGCACGTTTGGTTTGGCGGAGAAGTTTCTGCGCGGGTGTTCGTGGATGCCGTTCTGAGCGCGTGCCTGCTTGTTGTTAGGTGGGTGCTCCTTAGAGTGTGCGGCCCTCGGTTGAGACCTGTCTTTGGTCGTGTCCAATTAGCGAGCACAACTAAGTAAGACGGGGTTATTGTCCTGGTTCAATTTTGCGCCCGTTAGAGGCCTAGGTGCTTCTGCAAAAGGATCAGATCTGCAGGCGTATCAACATCGAAGAGTTCCCATCTGCTTGAAACCTCGATGCATCTCACTAACTCTTTGTGCTGTTTGGCGACATAGCCGCCGCCTTTGCCGGATGGGAGCGTTCGCAGTTCGTCGAATGTCCAGGAGGGGAATAGCACGGGGGCGCCTGGCGCGCCTTCGAAACTAGCGCGCCATATGTATTCAGGGGTGTTTTCTGCGGCGCATAAAAGGGCGGTAATAGAGCTTGGGCTGATAAGCGGTTGGTCTGCCTGGAAAAAGGTAACGGTGTCGCATTTGCCTATGGCGTCCATGCCCAAACGGACCGTATCATTCCGATGCGGCTTGTTGTGCAGTGCCACTGCAACATCTAGTTCGTGGCACAGCTTGGTCACATCGTTATGGCGAGTAACCACCACACGTTGCTCGAAGCGGCTTTCAGTTGCCTGAATTACGTATTGAATAAGCGGTATGCCGTTTAGCTTGGCCATGAGCTTATTGCCCCCAAATCGAGTGCCCATACCCGATGCCATGATGATGCATCCGTGCTTCATTGTTGTTTGCTTGGCAAGGTATGGCATAGCGATAGTTCCCTTTGCGAATTCGGTGGTTGGATTTGCCCTCTAAGCGGATAGCTATCGGTTCAAAGTATAATAAGAATATCTATATAAAGTTCTAGTGATGGGGTGAGTATCATCATCACCTTTCAGAAATACGTACGTCCACAGAGCCTGGAAGAGGCCTGGGAATTGAACCAGAAAAAGCGCCATCGCATCGTTGCTGGCATGATGTGGTTGAAAATGGGCAAGCATTCCTTTGGTACTGCTATCGACTTGTGCGATTTGGGCTTGGACGAAATAGAGGAAACCGAAAACGAGTTCCGCATTGGCGCTATGGTTACTTTGCGGCAAATGGAAAAGCACCCTGGTCTAGCCGCTTATTCTTGCGGTGCGGTTGAAGCTGCGTTCAAGGATATTGTGGGCGTGCAGTTCCGCAATGGCGCTACGTTGGGCGGGAGCTTATGGCGCCGCATGGGCTTCTCTGACATCGTTGCACTTTTTATGGCTATGGACAGCTACGTCGAGCTTTTTGAGGGCGGCATAGTCCCCTTGGAAGAATTCGTAGGCATGAAGTACGACAAGGATCTTCTGGTGCGGCTCATTGTGAAAAAGCAGCCTGGCGCATTTGCCTATCAGGCGGTACGTAAACAGCGCACTGATTTGCCTTCGCTCAACTGTGCTGCGGCGAAGTTGGGCGATGAATATCGCGTGGTAGTGGGGTCGCGTCCTGCGCGCGCCATGATTCTTCGCGACGATCAGGGCATCTTGGCTAACGGTATTACGGAAGAAAGTGCTGTCTCTTTTGCTGAGTATGCTGCGAACACCGTTCCTGTGTCGGGAAACATGTGGGGTAGCGCCGAGTATCGTAAGGCGTTGGTCCCAGTGCTTACACGCCGCACCCTAATGGCTTTGGGGGAGGTGTTGTAATGGAAATCAAAATCAAACTGAATGGAAAGATGGTTTCCGACGATATCCCAGCTGATATGCTTTTGATTGATTTCGTCCGCGCTCATAACTGTTTTAGCGTTAAGCGTGGGTGCGAAACGTCGAGCTGCGGTTTGTGCACAGTGCTGCTTGACGACCAGCCTGTTTTGTCTTGCTCAATGCTGGCCGCTCGTGCGAATGGCCATAGTGTGTATACCTTGGAGGGATTGCAGGAAGAGGCTTCTGAGTTTGTGGGTTACATTGCCGACCAAGGCGCCGAGCAGTGTGGCTTTTGCAACCCTGGCTTTGTGATGAACACCATTGCTTTGCTTCGCGAAAACCCCGATCCCACGGATGAGGAAATCCTGGCATACCTTAGCGGAAATCTGTGTCGTTGCTCGGGTTACGTGGGCCAGCAACGCGGTATTCGCAACTTCTTGAACAGCAGGAAATCGCAGGAGGCTGAACGTGAATAGACCCGAATACCAATCTGTGGGCAAGTCCGTTCGAAAAAAGGACTCGCTGCAGTTGTTGCTTGGCAAGCCTGTTTACACCGACGATATTGCCCCCGATGCGTTGGTGGTGAAATTGCTTCGAAGCCCTCACGCCAATGCCATTGTTGAAACCATCGATGTCTCAAAGGCCAAGAAGCTTCCTGGTGTTGTGGATGTGTACACGTGGGAAGATGTGCCTAACGAGCGTTTTTCAAACGCGGGTCAAACGTACCCTGAAACCAGCCCGTACGACCGCCTAATTATCGACCGTCATGTGCGGTTTGTGGGTGACGTGGTTGCTATCGTTGCCGCCGAAACTGAAGAAGCCGCCGAAAAGGCCCTTGGGCGCATTAAGGTTACGTATAACGTGCTGGAACCGGTGTTGGATTTCCGCGCCGCCAAAGACAACCCTGTGCTGGTGCACCCCGAAGACAACTGGCATATGCTGTGCGACCTGGGCGGAGACAATACTCGCAACTTGGTAGGTGGCACCGCCGATGCCGATGGCGACGTGGAGGCGGTGCTTGCAGATTGCGATATTGTGCTGGAGCGTACCTACCATACGAAAGCCTACAACCAGGCCATGATGGAAACGTTCCGTACTTTTACTCAGCTTGACCGCTATGGCCGCTTGCATGTTATTTCCTCTACGCAGATCGTATTTCATGTGCGTCGCATTCTGTCCAACGCATTGGGCATTCCGAAAAGCCGCATTCGCGTAGAAAAGCCGCGTATCGGTGGCGGCTTTGGGGCAAAGCAGACTGCGGTTTGTGAGGTGTATCCTGCGTTTGTCACCATGAAAACCGGACGCCCTGCAATGTGTATTTTTTCGCGCAAGGAAGCGCAGACCTGTGGCTCTCCGCGCCACGAAATGGAAATCTCTGTGCGTTTGGGCGCCAACAACGATGGGCGCATTCGCGCACTGGCTGTTAACACGCTTTCTAATTCAGGTGCGTATGGCGAACATGGCTGGGCCACGGTTGGCTTAACCGGTCACAAATCCATTCCGCTGTATACGGGGTCGCTCGAAGCCTTCAAGTTCACCGCTGATGTGGTGTACACGAATATGCAGCCTTCTGGTGCATATCGTGGCTTTGGCGCGACGCAGGGTCAGTTCGCTGTTGAAACCACGGTGAACGAACTTGCTGAAAAGCTGGGCATAGATCCTATCGCCATTCGCGAGCAGAACATGGTGCGTGAGGGCATGGCCATGCCTGCTTACTATGGCGAGGTTACTAATTCCTGCGCGCTCGATCGCTGCATGGAGCGTTGCGCTGAATTGTTTGATTGGAAAGCAAAGTACCCAGTACGTAAAATGGGTAATGGCAAAGTGCGCGCTGCTGGCGTAGGCATGTCCATGCAGGGTTCTGGCATTTCCGGCATCGATGTCGGTTCTGTTACCGTCAAGCTGAACGATGACGGTTCGTTCATGATGCTTATTGGTGCTGCTGATATGGGCACGGGCTGTGACACCATTCTTGCCCAGATGGTCGCTGAGCATATGGAGTGCTCCGTTGAAAATGTTTCCGTATTCGGTGCCGATACCGATGCTTCCCCGTACGATTCCGGTTCGTATGCTTCTTCTACCACCTACGTTACGGGTATGGCCGTTGAAAAGGCATGCACTCAGCTAAAGGAAAAGCTGTGCACGATTGCCGCCGACATTCTCGAATGCGAGCCCGAGGAGCTGCGGTTTGAAGGCGGGTGCGTATTGCAGGAAGGCACAGGCAAGAAGGTTTCCTTGCAAGAGATTGCTGTTAAGAGCCAGTGCAGCAACCGCGAGGCTCCCGAGGCTACCGCTATGCACTCTTCGCCCGTTTCCCCGCCGCCGTTTATGGTGGGCATGGCAGAAATCGAGCTGGATCGGGAAACCGGCGTGGTAGAAGTGCTTAACTATGCCGCTGTGGTTGATTGTGGTATTCCCATCAACCCTGCCTTGGCGCGTGTCCAGGTTGAAGGTGGCATCGTCCAGGGTATCGGCCATACGCTTATGGAAGACGTAACCCGGACCGCAACAGGTAGAATTCGCGAATCGAGTTTGTTCACGTATCGTTTGCCTACCCGTTTAGATACGGGGCGCATCAACGTGGAATTTGAGAATTCGTATGAGCCTACCGGGCCATTCGGCGCGAAATCTATTGGTGAAATCGTCATCAATACCCCCGCACCTGCGATCACTCAAGCGATTTATCGAGCAACAGGCGTTTGGCATCGCGAGTTACCGATTTTGCCGGAACATATCCTGCTTGCGAAACCGGAGGAATAATCATCCTTTGCGACTATTTGCATATCCAACCTGGCCTTACAGCCATAATCGGTGGCGGTGGTAAAACAACGCTTTTGCGCGTGCTTGCTAATGAGCTGTCTGCGCAAGCCCGTGTAATCGTTGCTACCAGCACAAAGATGATGACGCCGGAGTGGTGTCCGGCTTTGATCGATCCTTCTCTCGGTGAAGTACAAGAGGCTCTTTCAGACAGCCCTGTGGTATGTGTTGGGTCTATCCAAGAGGAAACAGGAAAGATGACTCAATCTTCCTTGGCTTTTCCCGAGCTGCTAAGCTTGACCGACTATGTGCTGGTGGAAGCCGATGGCGCGAAAATGCTTCCCTTGAAGGCGCACGCTGAATATGAGCCGGTTATTCCCGAGTGCGCAAGCTCAGTGGTATGTGTAGCAGGTGTTGACGGTGTGGGTTTGCCTGTTTCGGAAATATGCCATCGCCCTGACCGCTATGCGGAACTAGCTGGAATTTCGGTAGAAAGCCAGGTAACGCCTGAAGCGGTTGCAGCGGTTTTGAATGCCGAGAGCCTTCATGACATGCTGCTTATCAACAAGGTGGAGGATTCTGTCCAATGGCAGTTGGCCGAGCGTATTGCCTTGCGGTGTAAAACGCCTGTAGTTGCAGGAAGTCTTAAGAACGGTGAGTTCCGGTGCTTGCGATAATCCGTGGAGCTGGTGATATCGCTACCGCTATCGCCCTTCGGCTGTGGAAGTGCGGCATTTCGGTTGTTATGACGGAAATTGAGCAGCCGCTTACCGTACGTCGTACCGTCGCTTTTAGTGAAGCGGTGCGTTTAGGGCAAATGCAGGTGGAGGGTGTTTTGGCAATACGTGTCCGGGATGTCGTCCAGGCAAAGGAAGTTCTTGAACGAAAAAATGCCATTCCTGTTTTGATCGATCCTGATTGCCGCTGTATTGAGCTTAAGCCCGATGTGGTTGTTGATGCCATTTTGGCAAAACGTAATTTAGGTACTTCCATGGACATGGCTTCCGTTGTAGTGGGCGTGGGCCCTGGCTTCACTGCAGGGAAAGACTGCCATGCGGTAGTGGAAACCATGCGCGGTCACACTCTCGGGCGAACTTATTACGAAGGTTCAGCGCTTCCGAATACTGCTGTGCCTGGTCTTGTGGGCGGCTTTGCGGGCGAACGCGTTTTGCGCGCTCCGGCGGATGGCTTGTTTCGCGGTGTTTGTGCGATTGGCGATCATGTCGAAGAGGGGCAAGTCGTTGCTTATGTGGGAGATGCTCCTGTAGTGGCTATGCTTACGGGTGTGCTTCGAGGATTGATAGCCGATGGCGTTCACGTTTCTAAAGGCTTGAAGTGCGGTGATGTGGATCCCCGCGGTGACGCTTGCTATTGCCGGCTGGTTTCCGACAAAGGTTTGTCGGTAGCAGGTGGCGTATTGGAAGCTATTTTGTGTTTAAGTGACATACTCGGCAATCGACAATAACGGCAGGGTGAATCATGCGCGATATCGCAGAACATATTGCAGAGGCTTTGGGTGCAGGGCATGACGTTGTATTGGTTACCGTAGTAGGGAGCAGGGGTTCCACCCCGCGCAATGCTGGGTCTCAGATGCTTGTTTCTAAAGCGGGGCTTGTTTGCGGCACTATTGGCGGTGGCGCTATTGAAGGCCATGCCATTGCCGAAGCGTGCACCATGGTTGGCAAGGACGTTTGTCGCGTGGAAGATCTTGCTCTTAGGCCCCAAGCCGAAAACAGCATAGGTATGGTTTGCGGTGGTGATGCTGTTCTTTTGTATGTTCCTATATGTGCGGAAGATGACGCTTGGACCCAGGTGACAAGCCAGTTACTGAAGTGCTTCGAGTGGCGCACCCCTGCGTATCTTGCATTGGGGTGCCGTGAGGGTGGCTCGCCATTTAAGGGTACCGTTGCTTTGTTCGATGAACGGGGCGAACTTGTGGCGGGGGAGTGCAGCTTGTCGGGCAAGAAGCTTGTCGGCTTGAAGCAGAAGCGTGTCATCGATGGGTTTTTTGCAACGCCCGTTTCAATTCCCGTGCGCGCCATTGTGTTTGGGGGAGGTCATGTGGGTCATGCCACCATTGCGGCCCTTGCACAGGTGGGCTTCGCTTGCACTCTTTTTGAGTGTCGCCCTGAGTTTGCCCAATCCGAAGATTTCCCTGACGCGGAACAGATTATCTTGGGTGATTACGAAGATATTGCTTCGTCTTTGTCATTCGATGAGCGCGATTACGTTTTCATTATGACGTACAGCCATGCGTACGATTACGCCATCCTGGAGCAGGCGCTTCGCCAGCCTTTGGCATACGTAGGCTTCATGGGTTCGCGCCGAAAGATTGCCGTAGCACGTCAGCGTTTGCTGGATGCAGGTGTGTCCGAGGAGCTACTGGACACGGTCCATATGCCCATTGGCTTGGATATTAAGGCGGAAACGCCTGAGGAAATCGCTGTTAGCATCGCAGCGGAATGCATCTTGCATCGTGCCATGTATTCCGTTTCTTATGGCAACGGCAGTGCTATATGGCGTTCTGACTTCATGGGGCTTTGCCAAGCATAGTTGGCTGGTGGCGAAGTGGGTTCTGAGCATTGTTGTTATTGTTGGCTTTGCATTGCTGCCGTTTTCAACGGCAACGGTGGGCGCAATGCTCGTGTGCGTTGTTGCGCTATTTACCCTTTCGGTGTTTAAGCCTGGCATGAAGAAGTCGAAGAAAGCTAAGGCGAAAAACTTGGATTAAGACTTTTGGCGGCATATCGCTTTGTGAAAGCTTAAGGAGAAACCAATGCTTGATACTAGTAAAACGGCTCCCTCTGTTGATGCTTGGCTGCGTCAGGCGAAGGCCGACCCTGCCGCCGTGGAATGTGGTATGTACTTAACGCATAACGGCGTAGTGCGTGCTACACCGAAAGCGGAAGCGCGCGGTGTTGAAACCGATGGGGTGGCTCCTGGCCGAAAGGTGGGTGGCATGCTGTTCAGCTACGATGCCGCTAAGGTTCAGGCTGCTATCGAAAACGCCCTTGCTATGCCTGGCATCGGCTATGCGCGCGTTTGGCTTGCAAATGGTGAACTTGCGGTAGGTGACGACATTATGTACGTCCTTATTGGTGGTGATATTCGTCCACGCGTAGTTGATGCGCTGCAAGCCTTGGTGGGCGCCATTAAAAACGAATGTGTCACCGAAATCGAACGCGAAGCCTAGTCTTGCTGGTTTTGCATTTTGCAGCAACAGCAACTTGCAATGAAAAACAAATACAGCTTTTCGGTTCAGGGAACGGTTTAATCAGATTCCTTATCTTTTGGGGCTTTGGTGCTTCGACTGGTCGAAATGACGCGTTCCCCTTTAGCGAATAGGGCAGAATGCCCTATTCGCGTATCGTGTTATTAACATTTCAAAACTAACGCATTCAGCGTTTTAAAATGACTTCATTGGCAGGGCAAGCATCGCAGCTAAGTCGTTTGCTATAAGCAGAGCGATCACAATCATCGGGGATCGGAGATATCCATGCAGGTAACCGAAACTATCAAGTATGTAGGCGTAAACGATCACGATATCGATTTGTTTGAAGGGCAGTACGATGTTCGCGAAAACGGCATGGCGTACAACAGCTACGTTGTTATCGGCGAAAAGGTGGCGGTAGCTGACACGGTTGATGCTCGTTTCGTTGACGAATGGCTGGGTAACGTTGAAACCGCTCTTGATGGGTGCACGCCTGATTACCTTGTGGTGCATCATATGGAGCCCGATCATTCCGCTGGCATCGTTGCGTTCATGGACCGCTATCCTGACGCGCAGATTGTGGCTTCGAAGATGGCCTTCAAGATGATGGCTGCTTATTTCGGCACCGATTTCTCCGATCGTCAGATTGTGTGCAAGGAAGGCTTTGAGCTTGATCTTGGCGGTCGCACGCTTCGTTTTATCGGCGCTGCCAATGTGCATTGGCCCGAAGTCATGTTTTCCTATGATTCGCAAGACAAAGTGCTGTTTTCCGCGGATGCCTTTGGCAAGTTTGGAGCAAATGATATCGAAGATCCTGGAGGCTGGGCTTGCGAAGCACGCCGCTATTATTTTGGAATCGTGGGCAAGTTCGGCAAGAACGTACAGGCTGTTCTGCAGAAGGTTGCTGCGTTTGATGTCGAATGCATCTGTCCGCTTCATGGCCCTGTGCTCTCTGAAAATCTGGCGTATTACGTGGAAACGTACACCACATGGGCGCATTACGAGCCCGAAAACAGCGGCGTAGCCATTGCCTATGCCAGCGTATACGGCCATACCAAGCAGGCTGCAGAAGAGCTGGCACGTGCCCTTGAGGAAAGAGGACAAACCGTTTCGCTCTTTGATCTGGCGCGTGATGATATGGCCGAAGCAGTGGAGGATGCATTTCGCTACGATCGTCTGGTGCTTGCAAGCATCACGTATGCGGGGGATATCTTCCCGTTTATGACCACGTTCATCCATACGCTTGCCGAGCACGCGTATCAAAACCGCAAGGTGGCCTTCATCGAATCTGGCACCTGGGCTCCAGTAGCCGCCAAGGCCATGCGTGCGCAGATGGAACAGCTGGCCGGTATCGAGTTTGCGGAAACGGTTGTTACCGTGCGTGGTTCAGTAGATGATGCTGCGCGTGCCCAGATTGCCGCTCTGGCTAATGAGCTTGCTAGTTAGCCTAATTCACCGCAATGGCGCCCTTCATGCCTTGGCTGGAATCAAAATACGAGGGCAAAGATGCGCGATTCGAGAAAATGCGTCCATCAAAAGAAAGGCGCAAAAACGTTCTGGACTGCAACGTGGTTGGCTCCGAAAGGGAAGACCCTGCGCAGGCGCCTACGACATTCCCAAAGGCACATTGCCAAGCTCCGTTCCGACAAAGTCCAGCAGAGTGCCAAACGCGAGATCAAGCGCCGCTACAGGGTTGTGCAATCTTTCCGCTCGAGGGAATTGATGCTGCGCCTGTCGCGAGCGAGTCTCATGGAGGTCGAGGGGCAGTGGTGTTAGCAGCACGTATTCTCCGAGGCTTCGGCCGCTGTGGACTTCGCCGAGACACCAGACAGGCGGGTCCCGGTACATGAGAGGCGTCGTTACCGTGTCCACGCGCGCCCTGGCGCCTGCCTTCGGCTTGCGATCCTCAGCGCTGCTAGCGCCGCCACAGCGCGTACAAGCTTCCCAGCTCGCCGTGAAGCAGCTCAATGCGTACGTCGAAGGCGTCTTCGACCGCCGCTAGCACTTCGGCCTCTTGCGGCGCTCCTTGGGCTAGTAGCTTGCCATCACGCATGACGCATACCTCGTCGGAGTACCTGAGCGCCAAATCGATGTCATGGATCACCGCGACGACGGTTTTGCCATGTTCCTCTTTGAGCGAGCGCATCAGCTCCATTACCTCGTAGCACGCGGACACGTCGAGAAACGAGGTCGGCTCGTCGAAGAGCACAACGGGCGTGTCTTGCGCTAGGACCATGGCGATGAAGGCGCGTTGCCGCTGGCCGCCGGAAAGCTCGGCTACCGGGCGCTCGGCAAGGTCTGCCAGCCTGCACTCCTCAAGCGCCCGCTCCACTGCTTCGTAATCGGCAGCTTCCATCGTTGCGAGTATCCCGTGATGCGGGTACCTACCACAGGCTACCAATCGCCTCACGCTCATGGGCGGTGCGGCGTGCTCCTGCGTCAGCAAACTTAACAGACGCGCGCGCTCTTTGGAGGAGAGCGCGCTGACATCGCGCCCCATCACGCTGATGCTGCCTTTCCAGGGCTTGCAGATGCCGCTTGCAAGCTTAAGCAGCGATGACTTGCCGCAGCCGTTGGGGCCGATGATGCTCGTTACCTTGCCTTCAGCGAGCTCGAGGGTCAGCTCGCTGAACAAGGCATGCTCGCCGTAGCCAAAGGACACGTCGCTCAGCTGCACGCTAGCCATTGAGGCCTCCCTTCCCGCAGCGCAAGATAAGGTAGACGAAGAATGGCCCGCCTAGTAGCGACAAGACAATGCCGACGGGAATCTCATATGGGGAGAACAACGTGCGTGCGAGCAGATCGCACAGGCACACCAGCAGCCCGCCCAGCAGCGGCGCCATCGCAAGGACGCGGCGGTTGTCGTGGCCCACCAGCGTGCGGACCGCGTGCGGGACGATGAGCCCCACGAATCCGATGAGACCTGCAAAGCTCACTGCGCAACCCGCGAGCGCGGCGGCAGACACCAGCGCGACAAGTCGTGTGCGTCGGACGTTGAGGCCCAGGGAGTGCGCCTGATGCTCGCCCAGCGAGAGCAGGTTGAGCTGCGTGCCCTGCAACAGGCCGAGCACCAGCACCGCGCAGATCGCGCAGCTGGGGACGATGAGCTCGTCCAGTTTGACGCCGGACAGGCCGCCGATTAAGAATCCGGAGGCTCCCACGTAGGCGTCCGGATTCACGATGAGGATCGTGTTCATGCCTGCAGTGAAGATCGACGTGAACGCCATGCCGGCGAGCACGACGGTGAGGCGTGACGAGCCCCCAAGGCCCGCTACAGCAAAGATGAGTCCCGCCACGCACAGCGCGCCGAGGAAGGCCGCTACGGGAGCGAGCCCAAAGGCGTTGGGGAACGTGCACGCCGCCAGCAGCACGAAGAAACCCGAGCCCGCGTTCACACCGATTATGCTCGGGCTGGCGAGGGGGTTGTCGAGCGCAGCTTGGATGAGCGCACCTGCCTGCGCAAGCGCGGCGCCGGCAAGAAGCGCGGCGAGCACGCGCGGCAGGCGGATGTTCCAGATGACGTTTGCCGCTGTCTGCTCAGCATCCGCGCCAAAGGCAAGCGCGAGCACGTCATCTATGCCGACGGAGGTCGAGCCGATAACGATGCCGAGCACCGCGGTGCATCCCAGCAGCACCGCTGCGGAAACCATTGCCATCACGAATCGTCCGTTTGCCTGCAAAGTGTGCCTGCGTTCCCCGTGTATGCTTGTTGTCTGTATTTCCTTCAAGATCAGGTGCTACTTCTGCTCGTGTTGGTCCTCGTAGAGGGACTCGTACAGCTCCTCGTACGCGTCATCCCAGTTGTTGTTGGGTTTGTAGAGGAACAGCTTGGGGTCGAGCGTGATGACGCGACCCTTCTTGACGGCGGTGAGCTCCTTCCAAGCCGGGTTAGCCGTGGTCTGGTCCTTGAGGGCCTTTTGCGCTGCCTCGTCGGAGTCGCCCATCGGCAGCAGGAAGATGAAATCGGGGTCGGCTTTGACCAGGGACTCCAGGCTGTAGTCGGACAGCAGGCTCTTGTCGGCGTCGGTGATGTTGCTTGCGCCCAGCTCGGCGAGCATGGTGCCGGTCTGGGTCGAGGACGCCTGGACGCGCGTGCCGCCGGAGTACGTGGTCAGCACCGCGACGCTGCCAGCGCTCTTGCCCTCGGCCTTCTTCTTTATGGCGGCAATGTTCTCGGCGACGTTAGTGCCGTTTTCTTCGTATGCCTTGGTGTTGCCGGTGATATCGCAGCAGGTCTTGAGCATGCGCAGGTAGTCGTCGAAGGTGGTCACGTTGAAGTACGCCACGGCGATGCCCGCCGCCTGCAGGGTGTCCTTGAGGTCGGTCTGTGCGACGCCGCCGCCGCGGCCGGAGTTTGCACCAGTTAGGATGACGAAGTCAGGGTCGAGGGCGATGATGGACTCCGCGTTGAGAGAAGAGAAATCGCCGACCTTTTCCGCCTTGGATTCGATGTGGTAATCGGAAAATGCATCGTTGGACGCGCCGACGAGCGTGCCGCCGGCTAGCTCCCAGATGTTCGCAAAGCTGCCCATGCCCGCGACGACGCGGTCGTGGGAGCTTACGGTTACCTGGTTGCCCAGATCGTCCGTGAAGGTGTAGCCGGCCTCCTGACTTGTCGCGCCCTGCTGCGCGCCGTCGTTACCGGAGCTATTGCCAGAGCATCCGACCATCGCGCTCCCACTTGTCGCCAGGACCAGTGCACACATCCATGCGCAGGTCTTTGTTGCGATTCTCTTCATGCGATTCTCCTTGTTTCGTTGGTGCGGCTGCCGATCGTGGCTCCGCTGGTTTTCGTTGGTTGATTGCTCGCCGGTCTCGTGTCGCTGTCGAGCAGCGGGCTCTTGTCGTCAGAGCTTAGGCGTCCATGCAACCGAGCTTCTGCCCGTAGGCGCAGTAGTCGTCTTGTGCCATGTAGTCGCCGTCGTGGTAGTACGCCGCGCGCGCCCTGCAGCCGCCGCAATGCTTCTTGTGCTCGCACTCGCCGCAGTTGCCGCCGTAAGCCTGCGTGCGCAGACGCTCGAACACGGGGCTCGTTGCCCAGATCTCATCGAAGGGTTGTTGCCGCACATCGCCGGCGTCCTCGGTCATGTACGCGCATGGGCGCACGATGCCCTCGCTGCCGATAACGCAGTAGGTGAGGCCGGCCAGGCAGCCGCGTGTGTAGCGGGTTGGGATGCCGAGCTGGTCGGCAACGCGCGTGAACTGCGGCGCGCAGGTGGGTTTGACGTCGATGTCGACGTCTGCGGCCTTGCGCATGATGTCTTGGAGCAGCGCTTCGTTCTCGAGTACCTTGAGGCTCGTCTCCTCGATGTACTTGCCGCGTCCCACGGGGATGAGAAAGAAGATCGAGTGGTTGACCGCGCCGATGCTTTGCGCAAAGTCCGTGATGTCGCATATCTCGTTGCGGTTCCAGTTGACCACGGTGGTGTGAATCTGGAAGTCGAGGCCCGCGCGCTTGCATGCCTCGATGCCCGCGAGAGTGTCTGCGTGGGCGCCCGCAACGCCGCGGAAGGCGTCGTGCTTTGCCGCGTCGAGGCTGTCGATGCTGATGCCCATGGAGCACGCACCGGCCTCCTTGAGTTTGCGCGCGACCTCGTCGGTGATCAGCGTGCCGTTGCTGCCAAACACGGGGCGCAGACCCTGGGCCGCGGCGTGCGCCACGAGCTCGAAGATGTCATCGCGCATGAGCGGCTCACCGCCGCTGAAAATCATGATTTTGAAGCCGGCGCGCGCGATCTGCTCGATCATTGCCTTGCCCTCGACCGTTGTTAGCTCGCGGCTGTCGCAGTCCGCTGCGTCCTGATAGCAGTGCTCGCACTTGAGGTTGCACTTGTTGGTCGTCATCCATGAAACGATCATCGTCTTTCCTCTCTCGAAACCGAGTGAGGATGTTAACGGGCGACGCTACGTCATGGTCAAGTGCTGCACGGGAAAAAGTTGGCGAGCGGCGCGGCATGCCGATCAAGGCCGTGATCTGGTCGGGCGCCCTGTTTGGGGCCTGGTTTTTCATTGACAGGAATAACTTGTCCTTCTGCAAGTATGAGTGGGTCGTGCGTCACGCCTGCTCGTGCAGCGCCTCGAGCGCGTCTTTGAGGAAGCTGAGCGTTCTGCGTTGGATGCCCGCGTAGAAGTCTCGACCGTACTTCTTGGGGCCTTGTGTGCGTTGGTTGGCGAGGCGCTTGAGGCCGGTCAGGGCGCTGGGCATGCCGCCGAGGCGCTCGAAGCGCGCTGCCAGCTCGCGGCCGCGCTCGTCTCGGGGCTGCACGCCGTCGTGCATGGCCTCGATGGTATCGCCCATGAGCTCGTGCCAGCGGTCAATCACCTCGTGGGTGAGCTCTGGGACGCTGCTCTCGTCGCAGCCCTCCCCGTTGATGGCCATCCACAGCACGTCCTCACGGTTCTGCATATCGCTGATGGCTTGGGCGAAGTCGCTCCATCGCACGCTCTCGCTCGCAGCCAGGTGCTCTTTGAGGTTGCTGATGGTGTTGATGTTACGCAGGATCTCCATGCTCTCGCGTTCCAGCTCGCACATGCGATGGTCAAGCGCGCCGGAGAGCTTCTGGCAGTCGTCGATGCCCTCTGCTTCCTTGATCTGCGTGAGCGAGAAGCCGAGGAACTTGAGGGTGAGGATGCGATAGAGGCGCTCCTCGTCGTCAGTCGAATAGAGGCGCTGGTTTTGCTCGCTTTTGGAGCTGGGGTGCAGCAGGCCCTTTTGGTCGTAGTACTGGATGGTGCGCACGGTCACGCCCACGCGCCGGGCGAGTTCGCCAACTGTCATCAGACCATCTTTGTGTGCAGGCATGCCGTGCTCCTCTCGCACGCGGAATCGCAAAGTTGTTTAGCAATCTATTATCGCGCGCGACGTTACGTCACCGTCAAGTGCCCATGTGGGGAACCCGATGGTGCCGACTTAATTTGGCGCCTACGCGGGGCCTGGGGCTCGATGATGCTGAAGCGAAGCTCGTTGTTCGCTGCACGGCATATAAGGCGGAACAGGGTCGTTCTGCTACGAGACCTTGCGGTTCAAAAGTCCCACAGTGCCAGGCGGTACTTGGCAGCACCAAAATGCGAGTTCAGAAACCAGTTCCCGCTACTCCCATTCTACAGTGCCAACGGGCTTAGGCGTCAGGTCGTAGCAGACGCGGCAGATGCCAGGAACTTCGGCGGTCATAACATCAACGGTGCTGATGCAGCGAATGATGCAGGACGCTTATTGGGATCCATGCAGAGCTCTTTTGAATTCGGTTGGAATGCGTCGTTGTTGGCACGACGCATACTTCATATCTGTTAATTATATTCAGTTGGTAACATTTTCCCTGATTGGGTAATGCATTTGCTCCGAAATTGATTTGGACCTTCTGCAGCTCTGGGGATGCGGATCACAATTAATAGTTTCGTCTACGCCTTATCCTGTTATTTGCACGCACGGCACTTCCCAGCGCCACAATGGCGGCTATTAGAAAGGTGCAACAAAAACCGACACTTGTGCCGTCTGCCGTGTTGGGGGAAGGCGAATCTGCCTCCTGCGCAGTTCCTGATTTGTCGTTAGAGTTGACCTGCGACTTATCGCTGCCATTTGCTCCGCTCTGATCGCTATTGTCTGGCGCGGACGGAGTGTCGCTCTTCTCAACGAATTTCCAGGAGCCGGTGAAGGTTACATTGCCTTCTGAATCTGCCGTGGTCATATCGGCGATGGCTGAATCCCTGTCGTAGCCCATAAAAATCCAGGTGCCGTTGGCAACATCTACAGTTGTCTGGGATGGTGTAATAGCGTTTACTGCATCGTTATACACATAGTTGTTTGTGTCTTTAGGAAGTACCGCTAAAACCTCGCTTGGCAGCTGTTTGTCGGAGGAAGTGCTGCTGAACGCATGCTTGACGTTGAACTTTTTGAAGACCTTTTTGAATTGAGCCTTGTAAACAACGTCACCCGCGACATCTCCGATCGTGGTGTGCCATGAGTCGAAATAATAGTTGTAGATGTCGTCTGACGGTTTGGGGGGGGTGGGAATGGCAATTTGGTCGGCTTTGGTTCCAACGGCGTAGTGGTTTTCGCTGTAAATCAAGCTACCGTCTTCATTCGTGAAGGTAACTTTTGCAAGAGTGGGGTTGTTTGCTGCAATTAGGCAGACCTTGTTTCCGGATTCGATGCTTCCATAGTTGGTGTACTCGCTTCGTTCGGCTTTCGACTGGGCGGTGTAGCGAAATGTCTCGTCGTCTAGGTACCAGCCATCGATTTTCTGGTTGGTCGCATCATCGGGCTTCCCCAGGTAAAGCTCGTCCATGTCTTTTGCGGCTGACAATTTTGCAACAGAGCCGTTCAGGTAGACGTCGGATGCCGCCTTGTCGGCGCTGTTGTTACACAGTTTGGTGTTGGTGATGGTGGTCCCTGCACCTTCGCCGGAATTCGATTCCGCCGCAAAGCCTCCGCCGTAATTTGACGCCTTGTTGCCGGTGATGGTGCATCCGTCGATGGTCAAGCTGGTGAAGTTACCATACGATGCAACGCCGCCGCCTATAGCGGCGCTGTTCTTTGTTATCGTGCAATCGCGAATTTCAGCTGCGGTAGGCGATTTCATCATCACTGCAAGCACGCCGGCACCGTAGCCTTCCTCCTGGTTCGTTGTGTTGTTGGTTATGGTGGTGTTTTCAAGGAATAAGCCCGGTTTTTCGGCGGCGCCTACGTTCGGGGTGTCGGCACATAGGCCATATGCGCCGGCATAGAAATACGCAGAAGAAAGAATGCCTGCGCCATCGTTCGCTTCGTTTCCGCTGATGGTACCACCAAGGATTTGCGCGGAGCTTTGAAGGTTACCCCATCCGCCATTGTGGATTTCATCAATTGACGCAACAACGGCAACGCCGCCGCCCATATCGGTGGACTTATTGCCCGAGATGGTTCCGCCATTCATGACAAAGGACGATCCGCCGGACACGAACACGCCGCCGCCCAGGGCGGAAATCATGCGAGAGTCCCAATCGGCCTCCCAATTGGCAGTCACGTAACAATCCGTGATTTCGCCGCCGTCCATGGTGAACGCGCCGCCGTAAATCACCGCGATGCCTCCGCCGTAGCACATGGATCCACCGTTTATGCCACAGTTTTTGATGGCGCCGCCGAGCATATGGAATGTGCCGCCCTGTACGGTAACACCGCCGCCGAAGTAGTTGTTGCCCTCACGGTCAGAGACCGTCACGCCGGAGTACATGTTGCAGGAGCCCTGAACGTACAAAAGGCCGGGAACATCGTTGCTGTTGACGTTGCCGCCGCTGATGGTAAGGGAATCGCCGCCGTTCTTGGACCCTAGATCTAACTCTGCGCCTTTATCGATAGAGATGGAGCCATACTGCTTGAGAGTAAGGGTGTGTCCGTTGCCAACAATGCTTACAGGCTGCGAAGAGGAGAATGAGGCTCCCCCCCCGTTTGAATGTCGTCGGTGAGCTCAATAATGTACTCGCCACTGGTAGCGGCGTTTACAGTAGCTACCGCATTATCGAATTCGCTGCTGTTGCTTACTTCGATAGTGGTTGGCGTTGCTGCGAATGCCGATATCGGCATTACCAATGCGTAGAGTGCTAATGCTGCAACAAAGGTCAGTGCTATGCGTATTCTGCTCACGGCATTTCGCTTTCATGGTCTTTTGAATTTGGATAAGAGCGTGTGCGCGCTTGTTCAGATTCGGTAAAAGGATACGAATGTGCAACTTGTTAATATAGGGCAAATCCATGCAAAATATGTCGTATCAAACCATTGCTATTGTGTATGGTTCTCTTTCCGCCCTTTTTATTTTGGCAACCTGGTCTTTTGGGTTTGCACGTGTGGCATAAGGAGATTTAGAGGCTGATATAGAGTGACAGCTATCGCACGTATGCGTGCAAAGTGTGATGTTGTAGTAAGCAGATAAGCGCCTCTGAGCCTCAATACGCTGAAATACCAAAGTTGAACTGAGGGTGTTAAGAGGTATGAAAGGTGAGTTGAAATGAGGTTTTCAAATGCGCGCATTGATGCGTTCATTGAAGAAGACGTGCCCTATATCGATCTGACGTGTGAGGTGCTCGGCGTCCACAATCAGCCTGGCGAAATGGAATATTTTACGCGAGAGAGCTGTGTGCTTGCCGGCACCGATATCGCTCGACGCATTATGCGAAATCTCGGTTGTGAGGTTCTGACATCCAGCGAAGACGGGCAATTGGTCTCAGCGGGTCAGACCTTCTTTACGGTGCGGGGAGCAGCGGCGGATTTGCATGCTGCATGGAAAGTGTGCCTTAACGTGTTCGATCATTTGTCGGCAGTTGCTACGAAAACACGCAGTATGGTCGATGCGGTTCATGCGGTAAACCCTGAATGCGAAGTTCTGACCACGCGTAAAAGCATGCCTGGCGCAAAGGACCTTCTTACTTGTGCGGTAATGGCGGGCGGTGCGTTTCCTCACCGCCTTGGGCTGTCGGAAACCGTGTTGGTATTCGAGCAGCACCTTGCGTTTTTTGGCGGGTTCAACCGTTTTGTCGAAGAAATGCCTCGCATTAAGGCACGGTGTGTGGAAAAGAAGCTGTTTGTAGAGGCGGATGCACAACGCGCTTTAGCTCTTGCGAGGGCGAGCTCGGACGGACACGGGGTTGATGGAATCCAGCTCGATAAAGTTCCGGTTTCCGAATTGGCGGAGTTGGTTCGTCGGATACGCGAAATCGATCCTCGAATCACGATTATCGCCGCTGGTGGCATCAATCCTCAAAATGCAGGCGCCTATGCTGCTTGCGGCGTTGACGGCTTGGCTACCACGGCGCCGTTTACGGCTAAGCCCGTGGATATGAGCGTTCGCATGAGGCCATTGGAGTAAACATCCGTAAAGATGTTTCCTTCATAATCTGTGGTTGTGAGCGAGTGTCTATAGGTCGCCTTTTCTGTGCTTCAAACACGAAAGCAGTTCACCGAGAGAACCGAACAGAGGACATCTGGAATCATGCGTTCTGCGAAATAGTGCCTGATGTTTAGGCAAGATTGACCCTAAGCTTACTTGGATTTTCATCGTAAACTTTCGAGTCAATTGTTATCGGGGGAGTTTTATGGCGGCGCGGTACGACCTTGACAATAGGGGAGGTCTTTCCAAATATCAGTATCTCCATCGTTGCATTCGCAGCGATATTCGCAATGGCATTCTTGAGGTTGGAAGCTGTCTTCCCACCAAGCGCTCTCTTGCCGCTGAACTTTCAGTGAGCGTGGGCACGGTCGAACATGCCTATTCCTTGCTGGTAAGTGAAGGGTATCTTGAGGCGAAGCCGGGAAGCGGTTTTGTTGTATGTTCGGGCAAAGCAGAGAGAACCGCCTTCTTCGATTTGGAGGATGCTTCTATCCCTGATCCCGCCCTTCAAGGGAAGCTTCTTGATTTCAGAGCTAATCGGTGCAGTTTGGAGTTGTTCCCCCTTGAAACATGGTCGCGTTTGATGCGGCAAGTACTTTCGGAACGTGATCCTGCTATGCTTGAACCCGTTCCGTTCAATGGGCTCTCTTTGAGGGATTCGATCATATGGAAGAAGCCCTGATGCTGATGAAGGAAAAGCCCGCTGATCTGATTAAGCCGCTGGTTGTAATTTAGAACGCCCGAATTGAGCCCTGCTGTAGCGGCCCTGTTTTGTTAAAGCGGAAATTATTGTTGGATTTTTACCCACTCTTGTAGAAGTTAATGACGGATTCTCTCTGGGTTCTTACGGCCTTTGGCATGACCTTTATGCGCAGTTGCTGTCAGCTCGATGGGCGGAATTGGTCGGTGTGTCTGGCCCATGTGACTTTGGTTTGGAAATTCCTCCTATGTAGGTAGCGACATTCAAACCGTTAAATGGAAATATCGACCAAGTGTCCTGCTTGCTGCTAGAGCGATTGGAACCTCTATGAGAAAATGGCCGCACGCATTCTTTTGCGAGCATGCCGATCCTGAAAGGACACTACCATGCGTTTTGCGAAGAAGATTCTATTTATTATTGCAGGCAGTGTATGCCTTGCGCTTGGCTTTATTGGAATGTTTGTACCGGTTCTGCCCACAACGCCGCTTGTGCTGCTTGCAGCGTTTCTGTTTTCACGTAGCTCGGAGCGCCTTAGTTCCTGGATTGCTCAAACTCCAATTTACCGAGCATACGTTGAGCCCTTCAAGCAAAGCGGTGGTATTTCTCTGCCTAGGAAGATGAGGATCCTGGCCATCTCCTATTCGGTGATGGGCCTTAGTGCGTTTCTGGTTCAAAAACCCGTTGTGTGGGTTGTACTAGCTGCTGTTGCGGTTTTCCTGGCTGTTTTAATGCTGGCTATTATTCCCACCATTCCTAAGGACAGGGAACTTGACCATGGTGACGGCCTTGAGCTTGATGCTGTTGCCAGAGTGCGTGAGCACGACTAGCGCTTTTATCCCAGCGCAACGTCGAGAACCATCATCAGACTGAACCCGATGGCAAAGAACACGGTGCCAAGGTTGGAATGCTTGCCTTGAGATAGTTCCGGCATTAGTTCCTCAACCACCACATACAGCATGGCTCCTGCTGCAAAACTCAAAAGATAGGGCAGTGCCGCAATGATGAGCTGCGAGGCAATGATCGTCAGCACTGCACCAATGGGCTCTACGATGCCGGAAACAACGCCACCTGCGAATGCCTTTTTTCTGCTCATCCCTTCTGCTCGAAGCGGCATCGAGATGATTGCGCCTTCTGGGAAATTTTGAATAGCGATGCCGAGGGACAATGCCAAAGCGCTTGCTGCTGTGATCTGCGCATTTCCAGCAAGAAAGCCTGCGTACATAACGCCAACCGCCATACCCTCCGGGATATTATGCAGCGTCACTGCCAATACCATCATTGTAGTACGGCTAAGTTTGCTTTTTGGGCCCTCTGACTGTTCGCTGCCTACATGCAGATGGGGGATTAGGTGGTCTAAGGCAAGCAAGAAGAGCACGCCGAACCAGAATCCCGCAAAAGCGGGAACGAACGAAAGCGCTCCCATCGAAGCCGATTGCTCTATAGCAGGAATGAGCAGGCTCCAAACCGACGCGGCAACCATTACCCCTGCGGCAAATCCCGCTAGGCAACGTTGCGTCAGGTTTCCCAGATTGTTTTTCATGAAAAGCACGCAGGCAGCGCCCATCGTCGTGCCTAAAAAGGGAATCAGGATTCCAAGGATGGTTTCTATTTGCTCCACCTTCTTTCGGTTGATTTACTTGCCTTTGGCGCAGCCTCTTTGATTTGCGAGGATGGAACAACGCGGCACGTGTTCGCATCGGTCATGGTGACGCACCCCTCCCTTGCTTCCTGGGGGTGGAACCGACTAATTGGTACAGGTGGTTTGCGCGTTCGGCAATCGAATTGGCGGCTCTTCGGAAGAAGCTTTCGAAGGGCCGCCGAAGGAGTCTTGCTATTTGGCTAGCTACGAAAACCCGCCTATTCCTGCACTTTCAATGCCTCGGATAGGCTAACCCGTTTAATCGAGCGCGTATGGATTAGCGCCACGAGAAGGTAGGTTGCAAATCCGATGCCTACGCATGCAGCCATGCACCACCAGGGGACGTAGATCTCGATGTTGCCGTTGTAGGAGAGCAGCATTGAGCGGAAAATTGCAGTGAGCGAGCCGATGATGAGGGGCTGGCACAACACAAGCGATGCGACCACGCACAGCGTGACCGAGCGAATGTAAAAATGCGAGACCTCTTTATCACGGTAGCCGAATACCTTCATATAACTGATGGAGCGTGCGCTGCGATCGATGACGGCTTTGGTGAGCAGGTACATGAACAGCAAGAAGATGAATACGGCCAAGCCCACCATCATGTCGATCATGGAGTCCATCATGTCTACGAATTGTTCGCCTACCGCGCGCATGTCATCGTGGGTGGTGTCGCTTGCGTAATAGCGAGAATCCAGGGAGAGCGCTTCGTTGCTAACGTATCCGTTGAAATATGACTTATCGTGATCGAACATTGCATTGAAGTCGTCGATGCTCATATACACGTTCATGTCCGATTTCGAACCCCAGGTGTCTTTCTGGCCCGAGAAGGTAAGGCTGTGGGTTTTGTCTTCGTACTTGTCGTAGAGGTTTACCTGTTGGTTTTCATTCCAGCCGAATTTGCTTGCAAGACCCGCACCGAATACGACTTTGCCATCGCCTATATCAAGATCCTTCCAGTAACGGGAATTTGGCTGAATGCCGTAGACGGCAACGGTTTCGGTGCCGTTGTTGTTTCCTCGGTCGTATTCAAGCTGGTAGACGGCGAACTTTTCTGCTTGGTTAATGACATCAGCGCCGTTGTCGATGGTGTTTACGGGATGAATATCGTCATCGTCTGTATCGATATCGGCGGCTTTTTCCATTAAGTCGATAGCTTCGTCGCGGTTGCATCCAAGAGCGTCGGCAATGTCATCGATAGATGCATAGAAAGCGTCCTTTTTGCGTTGTGCTTTAGAAAGGGCGTTAGTTGCTGCCTGGGTAGTTTCGACAGAAGGCGACGCCATTGCTTCATGGTATGCATCCTGTGCGGCATCTGCTGCTTCTTCCAATTCGTCTTGCGCGTCTTCTGCGGCGGTAAGCAGCGTACCGTTGATGGACTGTAGGCGTTCGAGTGCGGTCCACGCTTCGCGTTCTTCGGGTGTTCCTTCGAGTTCGAGTGGCGCCTTAAGAGTGTAGGTATGTTCGGCTACGAGGCTTGTTTCCAGGTTGTCGGCGTAGTGCGTCATGGTGGGCAGGATAGCCAAACCAAAGAGCAATAGCAGGCTGGCGAAAGCAATTCCTACGAAGAGCGTGGCGAAGTTGCCAAGGTTTCGCAGGAAAATACGAAGGCGGAAGCGTGCCACGAAGCTCAGACGTTCGGGTAAGCGCACACCGCGTTTCGTGCCCGATTTCCCGGCAGCTTCGTGACGCAGGAACTGCAGTGGCGTTTTTCCCATTTTGCGCAGAAGGCCCACGAGCGTAATGATGATAAGTGCGGCAGCGGGCACCACGGCGCACTTGAGGAAAATACCCCAGTCCCAGAACACCTGGAACGGAGGCAGGCTGTAGGAGCCGTAGTAAAGCTGGCGCATGGGCTCGGTAAAGAATGCCACTCCGAGCGCGGTACCTATACCAGCTGCCAAGATGCCTACAATTGCCGGCAGCGCTAGATAATGCAGAACAATCTCGCTTCGGCGATATCCGCTTGCCAGAAGGGTGCCGATAATTGCGCTTTCCTGTTCGATGGTGGCGTTGGTAAGCACCACAAATACGAATGCCATGATAACGATGATGATGTAGAGCAGGGTAGTCCACATGGCCGAATCGCCTTCAACATCGTCTGCGGCGTAGCCAATTCCTTGGTTGGCGCTTGCATCGGTGAGGTCGTCGATATTTGCATCGGCATCCGCCATTGCCTCTGCCATATCTTTTTCGGCATCGGTGCGGTCTGCAACGGAAAGGTTGCGGTTGGCGAAGGTAAACGAGTAGGTGTATGTGGGTGCGCCGCCAGCGTCTTTAAGCGCTTCAAAGCCCGCGGGGGAAACTTCGGCAACGCCATAGGTGATGGTGTTCACGGTGAAGTCGGAGTTATTGAGGAAAAGCGCTTGGCTGTCCGGTTGGGTCATGATGCCGCAGACGGTGTAGGCGCGGCCTTCAAGATCGACGGTATCGCCCACATGGATATCGTTGTTTTTTGCAAACACGCGGTCGATGGCAACTTCATTTTCGGTTGCAGGTTCTGAACCCTCGCAGTAGGCTGCGATGTCTACTTGGGTTCGATGCTTGTAGGTACGCAGTGTGCGTTTGGTCCCATCGTCATTGGGAAGTGTGATGGCGGCATCGATGGAATAGTTATCGAAGAGCGTAACGCCGCCAACGTCTTCGGCTGCATCGCGTGCGGCTTGAAGCTGGTTGTCGGTGGCTTCGAACGAGGTGGCTAAACGGCCGTCTTCGATGGTGTATTCGCCGTGCATGCCATCGATGATCTGGCTGATCGAATGCGCGGCAAGTAGAAAGCCCGAGGTCAAAGCAATGGCTCCGCACATAAGCAGAAAGATGCCAAGGTATTTGCCGATGTTGTTCTTGAGTTCGCGGGGGAGTCGTTTGGCAAGTGGTGTCATCGTTCGCCTACCATTCAAGCTTGCAAGCGGGCACAGGCGCTCCATTTGCTGCGTCTTCCGCCAGACGTCCGTCGCGCAAGCGAAGCACGCGGTTTGCCATGCGTGCTATTGCGGCGTTGTGTGTGACGATAACGATCGTGCAGCCATACGTGCGGTTCACGCTTTCCATAAGCTCAAGAACCTCTTTCGAAGTTTTGTAATCGAGGGCACCGGTGGGTTCGTCGCACAAGATGAGGCCAGGGTTCTTCACCAACGCTCGTCCGATGGCGCAGCGCTGTTGCTGGCCGCCTGAAACCTGGCGCGGGAATTTGTTGCGGTGCTCCCACAGGCAAAGCGAATGCAGCAGTTCGTCTATGGGAAGGGGGTTCTTGGAAAGGTGTGCTGTGACCTCGATATTTTCACGAATGGTGAGGTCGGGAACCAGGTTGTAGAACTGGAAAACGAAGCCAAGTTCTCTGCGGCGGTATTCGCCTAGGTCTTTCGCTGAAAGTGCCGTGAGCTCGCAGTCTCCGACGTGGATCGTGCCGCCGTCGGCCCCTTCGAGTCCGCCGATGAGGTTCAGAAACGTTGATTTTCCTGAACCGGAGGGGCCGAGCATAACGCAGATTTCGCCTTTATTTACCGTGGTGGTAACTCCATCCAGCACTTGGATGCGCGCCTCGTCGTTGCCGTAGTGCTTCTTGAGTCCGTTGACCACCAGGTAGGGGGAGTTGCCCTTCATGTGTGCTCCAATCTGGGTGCGTAAGGCCAACGGAGCGGTCGGTATGAGAGCAGAGTTAGCCATGGCTAAGTTAGGTTAAGCTAACTTTAACACAGATGCATAGTGCATACCGAAAGAGAATGATTGGGGAGATTGGGCAATTACCAAGGTTTGGACTTGTTTCTTTTTGCTGTTGAATGAAACAAGGCGCCCGCCGAATGGCGAGCGCCTTGTTTTTGCAAACAAACAAGCTGGTAAAAGCTACTTTTTGATAGACTTGAATGCTTCGGTCTGAGCCTTGATGCCGCGCTCGGCTGCCAGGCGCTCGATGGAAGTTGCGCCGAAGAAGCCATCGATACCAGGAACGTTTTCGATGATGTAAGCCGCATCCTTGGGCTCGGAGATGGGGCCACCATGGCAGATAACGAGTGCATCGGGGTTGATATCCTTTACAACCTTTACGATGCCTTCGATGATCTTTGCGCAATCCTCGAGAGTGCGTGCGGTTTCTGCGCCGATGGTGCCACCGGTGGTAAGGCCCATGTGGGCAACGATGATGTCTGCGCCGGCCTTGGTCATTGCTGCTGCCTGCTCTTCATCGAAGACATACGGGCAGGTAAGCATATCGAGCTTGTGAGCCTCGGCGATCATGTCCACTTCAAGGCCGTAGCCCATGCCGGTTTCTTCGAGGTTCTTACGGAACGTACCGTCGATAAGGCCAACAGTGGGGAAGTTCTGAACGCCGTTGAAGCCCTGCTCCTTAAGCTCGGCAAGGTACTTCTTCATTACGCGGAAGGGGTCGGTGCCACATACGCCAGCGAGCACGGGGGTGTCCTTCACAACAGGCAGAACCTCGGCGCCCATTTCAACAACGATCTGGTTTGCATCGCCGTAGGAAAGCAGGCCAGCAAGAGAGCCGCGGCCAGCCATGCGGAATCGACCAGAGTTGTAGATAACGAAGATGTCGGCACCGCCGGCCTCAGCGGATTTAGCCGTGATGCCCGTACCAGCGCCTACACCGAGCAGGATGTTGCCTTCGTCGAGGGACTTGCGGAAGCGGTCGAGGATTTCTGCGCGGGACAATTCAAGCATGGTTTTCTCCTTTTTCCTTGAGGAACTGTTACTTTAATGAGCGTTTTCCAATAAGAGATACTGCCCTTATGGAAAAAGGCCCAATGAAGCTAGGGTTGCGGTGCCGCTTGGGGCACCCTCTGTAATAAAAAGACGAGAACTAGGCGTTCTCGTCTTTTTATATCGTTATTGATTCATGAGGTCGATCAGCTTTTGTGCTGCGGCGATGGCGAATTCGTCGTCGTTAACATGAGCATCCATTTCGATGAGCTCAGCCTTTGTCGGGTCGATCTCATCGCGAAGTACTTGGAACAATGCCGCATCTTCTTCGGGACCGTAGAACGGCTGGCCTTCTGCGTCGATCATCGAAACGCCCTTCAAAGGCAACATAACGGCGCACGGGCCGATAGACATGTTCACCTTGCTTGCGATGGCGCGCCCAATTTGCTCGTTTTCTTCAACCGTGGTGCGCATAAGCGTAACGGTTGGGTTGTGCTTGTACAGGTTGCGAGACTGGTAATGCTCGGGGACGGTATCCCACGGGCCGAAATTCACCATGTCGTCAGCGCCTACGGACACCACAGCGGGAATACCGTTAAGGGCAGCAGCACTGCAGCGATCGGGGCCAGCGTTAAGAACGCCGCCAGCAATTTCATCGCACCATTCGGTGGTAGTCAGATCGAGTACGCCTTTGATGAAGCCGCCGTTGATCAGTGATTCCATGCATTTTCCGCCCGTGCCAGTTGCATGGAATACAAGTACTTCATAGCCGTTTGATTCCAGGTATGCCTGTGCTTTCTGGATAGCGGGCGTGGTAACGCCGAACATGGTTGCGGCCACAAGTGGTTTGGAATCTTCGTGCTTGGGAGCAGTGTGCTCAAGCATGCCTGTCATAGCGGCAACCGCGTTGTTGAAGATCGTTGCAGAGAAGGAATTGATGCCCGCAACGTCAACGATGGAGGGGAACATGGCAATGTCGGATGCGCCGACGTACGGCGAAGTATCGCCTGATGCCATGGTGGATACCATAACCTTGGGAACGCCTACCGGCAGCTTGCGCATGCCTGCGGTTGCGATTGCGGTTCCGCCCGAGCCGCCCATGGAAAAGACGCCGTCAAAGCGACCGTTGGCATACAGCGTAGGCAAAAGCTTTTCAACGCCGCGCGTCATGGTTTCTGTGGCGAAGGCGCGGTCCTTCTTTTCGACGATGGTTGACATTTCGATATCAACTGCTGCTGCTACTTCCGTGTTGGTAACGTCAGGCATGGTTTGCGGATCGAATACGCCGCAGTGGATGGTAATGGTGTTGATGCCCAGCTCTTCGAAGCGGGTTTTAACATAGGCGAATTCTTCGCCTTTGGTGTCAAAAGTGCCAATAATAGCAACAGTTTTCATGTATGCCTCCCCAAAAAATAGATCCCAATAGCTTCGAGAGCTATTGATTTTTTTACAATAGATTAAGAATTGTTAGAAATCAATGAACGTGTTCATCTAGACGGACGGATTAAGCTTTTTGGGCATTCGTTAGAAGTGCCTCTTCTAACTTTTCTGTTGCTTGCTTATTTAAAAATAGTGTCGTTTCACCAGGTAAACAGTGTTATCTGTTCCTATTGGTACTTTTCTGAAATAGGCTTGAATACCAATTCGATATGAAACTTTAACTGCGGTTTGCTTTATGCCATTGGGTTGTATGCTCGTCGGTGACTTCAAGCGTTGCACAGTCCACCAAATAGAAATCGACGATTTCAGCAGAAGCGGATTCTGCTCCATCTGCTGCGAAGCGGTGCTTTTGCAGAACGTATTCCCGATTCGATAATCTTTCGTGCTGTTCGTTCAGGATAATGTGTAGCTCGGTAACTTGGCCAGTTTTTTCGTTTGGTTCCCTGGAGATTACGGCATAGGGGTAGCCCTTAGCCGTAATTTTGTATTCCATCTCGAATCCGCCGACCCCAATGTAGCTGGCAACCGCTGCCATTTCTCGTTTGTATGCTTGGTAGTCCTGGGCGGTAGGGTAGCCATCTTCGTCGATCTTTGGGGTTTCGTTCTGTGCATCAGGAATTGTTTTGCCGCTATAGGTGTCTAGCTGGAGCTCTTCAATTTCCCCATCCAAGCTGAGGTTGTAGCGATAGTCGCTTTGCTCTTCGCCGAATATGGTGGCTGATGCGTGGTCGCTGCCCCATGTAGTTTCCCAGTTTTCAGGACCAAGGTTTTTGCCGTCGTTGGCAATGTCGAAGCTGCACGTTGTGACGGTTTTCCCATTGCTTTCGAGAACAAGACGGGCGTGGGTTGAACCGAAGGGCCAATCTGGTTTTCCGATTTGCTGGAAGTGCAGTTCGTAGGCGCCATCGGGAGATTCCGATACGTCGATATCGGTTGTTTTGTAATTGATGTTGTAAAGAAGTAGGCCGCTCGCCAGCGCAATAAGAACCCAGCCCCACGCTGCGATTCCCAGGAAGATTTGGATTCCCCGTTTTTTGATAAGGACGCAGCCTACAACGTTAGCTGTGGCAATGAATAGCATTATGAGAATAAGCACCATTTAGGGTTCCCTGAATCGTTATCCCTGTCGTTAATGATTAGAGGATAGCGCTGAACTCAAATATGAATGATGTGGGCTTGAAATTGCTAAGCCATCCTCATCAGGCTGCATATACCACTTTGCATGATGCTTTGTTGGGAAAACCTCTTATGTGCGCCAGGTGTACAATAGCGAAACTGGATCTTCTATTGATCAGCAGTTTTGTGAATATGCCCGTTTGACCTAAGGAGCCGCAAATGCCAAAAATCCAACTTAAGGATGTTCAGAAGGCCATCAAGGTTGGGAAAGAGGTTCTTCCGATGGTCCAGCCTTATATTGAGCAGTATGCGCCGATGATTATCGAACAGGTGCAGGAAAAGGCTAACCTCGCTGCAGAGAATGGCAAGAAGGCAAAACTTGAGTTCCTTAACGGCATCCAGGAGAAAAAGGAAATCAAGGAATTGAGCAAGGCAGCCGACGACAGTCGCAAGAAAACAGTTAGCAGCTCCTTGCCTCCCATTACTGCAAAAGCCTTTTTTGAGAACTTCGAAAACAATGTTTCAGACGGCAGCGAACTCGATTCGGGATATATGGGTTTTACCGGCTGCTATGCAATCCTTACTATGAAGTCTTCGCGCGAGAAAGATCTTTCTGCCTATAAAGATGTTTTTGTTGGCTGCGGCAAGTCTGTGGGGCTTGCGGTGTATTCCCAGCTGCGCGGCCTTGGCAACGTTGATGTTTACGCCGATTTCAAGTTCAAAGAACCTATGTGGATTCTTTCTTATCCCTGCGATGAAGAAGAGTTGGGCTCTCAATTCACGAATCTGCTGCAGGCTTTGCAAGCGGTAGATTCCTATAACAAGTGGGATGTGCAAACCCTCATCGGAGAGGCCTAAATAGATGAAGGAAACCGAAAAGGCGCTCGTCACCGTTAGTGTTGAAGAGGTTTTGCCCGAACAACTTGAAGGTATAAATGTTATTGCAAAAGTTGATGGTGATTCCAGTGGAATCGGCTTCCTTGCTAAAGCTGATTCTGTCCTTCAGGCGGGTTCCAACGTTTTGGAGATGATTCCTCAGAAAGGCCTGTTCAAGGTCGAAGTCCCTGAAGGGTTTACGCTTCAGGATCTTGTTCAGGTGAAGGGTGATAAGGGCGCTTTCAGAGGTATAGTAAAAGGCTCAAATGGCAAGATGGCAGGCCAGGCAAAGCTCACTCAAGCGGGCGGAATAAGCCCTACGCAAATAGCGGGCGCAGGACTTGCTGCTGCTGCCATGGTTGTTGGTCAGGCGTATATGACCGAGATCAACGATAGCCTTCATAGCATTGACGAGAAGCTCGACAGAGTTGCTTCGATGATCGCCGACGAGCAGAAGGCGAAGCCCATGAATGCCTTGGACATTGCTAAAACGTATTCAAGGCTCCATGACGACTATCGACAGAAGCCTGATGCATTGCGGGCAGCACGCAACGAAATTGAACGCTGCTATAACGATGTTGGGGCGGTTGTTGATTGGACCACTTTGCAGCTGGGCATCCTTGAGGGAAAGGCCAGGGATGCTAAAGCGAGCCAGAAAGAGCTTCAGCCGATAGTGGATGAACTTCACTCCTACGAGGATCAGTTTGGGTTGAGCCTTCGCGCGCTATCTGCGCTTGCCGTTACCCGCATGTATTACGATGGTGCAACCGACGAAAGAAGTTCTCTGGTTGAGCAGGAACGTATCCTTGAGAAATCGCAGGGGTTTCTTAAGAAGCGTGCAATGGTGGCTGGGATTCTGGAGATTAGAATCGGTGCAATGAAGGGCGCACCCGTTGCCCTTCCAAAGGGGTCGGGCAAGGGATCTTTGAAAGATCTCGTTTCGATGACCCCTCGTGCTGCTGCTAAGCAGAATCTTCTTGTGTCCAAGATGGGGATGCAGTCGGACTTACGTGCAGCTGAGGCGAACACTAGAGATGAAGCCCGGGCCTGCACCGACGGTATCAAGCGAATTACAGCCGTTTCTCGTGCTTCGCGTACCATTCTTACCGACGGGGATACTTCTTGGTTGGTTAGTGAAGTGGACGAGGGGTAGGGCGGAGCAGCTACGTTAGTGAGGCGGCAACATACCTTCGCTTTATTTGACCCTGCTATTTCTTGAACTTATTCAAAAGGAATCCGAAAAGGCTGATGCCGTCTTCTATAGCGTTCTTTGTTCTTGTGTAGTCGCCCATGGTGTCGTTTTCGATCATGCGCTCTCGATTTTCCTTCAGGATGCGCCCCTCGGCTTCGACTCTGGCGGATGTTAGTACGGAGTCGGCGAGGTATTCTGCTGTCTCCTTTCGGTTTTTGCGCATCATGCTCTTGGCGGCTTTGAGCGATTCCCGCCGCTGTTCTTTTGTTTGCGGGGATTTTTTCTGGGTGCATTGGCAGATGAGCGCCACGAACTTTTCCGAAAACCCTTCAGACGCGAAGCGATTTTCGAATGTATTGAAGTCTGCGCACTGTTCGCCAAGCACGACTACTTCGGCGCAGAATGCGTTCACTTCGGGCCGCAAGCCATCAGGCACGATGAGGTATTCATCGAAATAGTTCGTTTTCGCATTAACGCTTTTCTGTACGTCGCTGTTCATGTTCGTGCCCTTTCTCGCGTGCGTTTGCTGGGGAAAGTGTTCCTTATACAAGAGTGCCACAGTCGCATGTGCGAGGGAATGAACCTATGTCCCATTATTGCCGCAGGCATGAGCTCTTGTTTCCCATTTTTAAGTGTCGGTGGGGGTGGTGTTATATTACGAGCTTTGCCGCTTGTCCTTGCGTGGGGCTTGAGCGTTGGCTGTTGAAGGTAATTTCGTTCTTAATAATAAGAGGATCCATTCAGTTATCCCTCATATGCAGCGCACTTAGAACGGTAAAGACAGCTCCACACGCCCTCTAACGAAGCTCCACTTCAATAACGTCGCCAGCGGCGGATTTGGAAACGTTGGTGCCCGATTCCAGCATGTACAGCACGTTTGCGATAAGGGTTGCAGGTGAGAATCTGGGCGGCCCGCAACGGGGGTGCCGGTAAGCGTTCCGTCGGGCTTCACTTCCACGTTAAGCATGCGAACAGCGAAGAAAAGCGCCCATCGGTAACCATCGATGGGCGCTCGCAAACGGCATGTTTCTTGTTCTTAGCGCTTCTGCATTCTCAAGGCGGATGCAAACAGGGCGCCTGCCGCTATCAGCAATGCGACGATTGCAATGATTGGTGCATTGCCGTCACCCGTATGAGGGGTGGCTGCTGCTGGTTTGTCGTCTGCGGCAGGCTTATTGCTCGCGTTGGGATCGCTGCCCTCTGTTGGTTTGGCGTCTTCGGCGGGAGTAGTCTTTTCGGTATAGACGTTTTCGAACGTCATGACATCAACGGGGGTATCCTGCGTCTTTTCGTAGAATTCGCCGCTGTCTGTTGCTACCAGTTCAACGGGGAATACTTCGAAGCTTGGCTGGGCCGTGCCCTGATTGTCGGTTGCTCCGTCGTTGCAGAAGATTTGGTATACGGCATCCGAATAGGTCCAGTTTGCAATGCCGGTGTTCTTTTCACGTACGCAAAAGCCTTCGCACGTTATGTTGTCCACTTGCTTCTTCGGGCCTTGGATAGTGAGGGCGCTTTCGTATTCTCCTTCGCCATTCGTAGCTACGGTTGCCGTTATGGTCACATCGCTGTAATCCTCGATCTGGCCAACGCCAACATCAAAGACCTCTAGCTCAAATTCCTGCTTACCGGGAGCAATGTCGCCGCCCTTTTTGACTACCTTCGTGAACGGAAGGGAATAGGTCACGGTTTTTTCGCCAGTGATGAAATGGATGTTCTTGTAAAGGTGAAGGAAGCCTTTAGCCTGTTCGGCTCCATCGTGCTCAATAAGATCGATCGACGTGCCTTCGCTATCAACAGCCATGGCATACGTCAGCGCGAAGTCATCGTTGATAGTAGGACAGTCGGCAAGTGCGGGAATATTGTTCTGGCTGGTGTTTTTGGCGTCGATCTCTGCCTCATAAACCGTAAAGTTGCCATTGCAGCCTGAAGGGTATTCGCCGCTAAGCGTGACTTTCGCTTTTCCCCTAATGGCGATGTTGCCCTTTGCCCACAGAGGAGAGTCAACGGTAGAGGTGGCCTGGAGGGTACCACCATCGATAGTCATATTGCCTGTGGCGAAGAGTCCTGGGTATAAGCTTTTGGCGGTAACAGCTGAATTTGAAATGTTGATATTGCCTGCAGAGCTGTCGGTGGAGTTAATGTACGCAGCGTTGCAATTTTGCTCGGTTGCCGAGATGTTTACGGTGCAGCCGTTCTTGATAACCAGGTCTGCGGCATCGATGCCTGCATACAGTCCGTTAGAAGTGAGTTGCGTGATGTCGAGGGAGACTGCGCCATCGCATGCGATGCCGAGTCCGCCAGGGGAATGGATGGAGACGGCTGTGTTCTGCATGGTGACGTCGCCGGCTACGCTTATGCCGTCCATCGTGTCTCCCGCGACCGAGATGGCAAGGCTTCCCGATCCATGGAAAATGACGTTCCCCGTGGCCATGATGCCTATATTGTCGTTGAAGGTGATTTGGTTACTTCCCTGGAGTGTGATGGTTAAATCGCTCGTTAGCTCGGAATCGATTCCGCCATAATCTACCGCGTTTGTGATGGAGGCATTGTTGAGCGTGAGGTTCTGTGCGTCGGGGTCGTATGTTGCCGTGCCTTCGCCGCATTGGATGGTGAGTTTTTCGCTGGTGAAGTGCTCGCCATTAACGGATAGGTCATAATTGGTGGCGGCGAATGACGCAGTAGGCGCTATTGCTAGGGCGAATACTAACGCAAAGATGCCGGATATCAGTTTCTGTGCTTTGCTCATAACATTTCCTTCTGTTTAGGGTTTGCGCAGGAACAAATTTGTTTTTTGCGACATTGTCTGGAACTGCATATGACGACTTGTTGTGATAGTTGCAGTATTTGCTCTCTTGTTAGTTTAGCGACCAGGTAAATATTTGTCATTCTATTTGACTGTCTGATTATTCATGCCACCTTATGTCTCATCTTTTAGGCCTATTCGTGGACAAATGGCTCAATATCGTGGCAAACCGAACGTGGACCACCTTGCCAATCTGGCCTCATAATTGGTTTTGGCTTTACCTTTTTCTAACATGCCCAACGAGCCAATTTTGGCCGTGTCTTATATTCTTAGTACGAAAGCGAAATGGCTATTCCCGATACGAGCGCTCAAGGCAAAGCTCGCATTGGAGTAATACCGCCGATTACGGCAGAAGAAAGCCCTGAAGCACATATTGAATCGGCCGAACAATGTGTCGTCGAATTGAGGAACGCGAAATGAAGATCCTTGCCATCAACGGCAGTCCTAAAGGCAAACGAAGCAATACTTGGCGCCTAACCAGCGCTTTTCTTGAAGGTATTACCATCCAGGAAGAAAATGACGGTGCACAGGCCCCTGAAATCGAAACCCTTAACATCGGTTCGCTTAACATCAAACCCTGCTTGGGTTGTTTCTCATGTTGGAGCAAGACGCCAGGGAAGTGTTGCATCCACGACGATATGCAGGGAGTTATCGATAAAATCCTGTGGGCTGACGTTGTTGTTTGGAGTTTCCCCCTGTATTACTTTGGATTGCCCGGTCAGCTGAAAACCCTCATCGACCGTCAGCTTCCTATGTCCCTCCCGTTCATGTGCACGGAAACGGAAAGCGGAGGGCATCCTTCTCGCTACGATATGAGCGGCAAGCGAACCGTGGTTATTTCCACGTGCGGCTTCTACACTGCCCAGGGGAACTACGACTGCGTTACCAACCTGTATGACCGACTGTGCGGAAAAGGCGGCTACACTGCGATTTTCTGCGGACAAGGTGAGCTTTTCAGGGTGAAAGAGCTTTCAGAACGCACTGACGAATATCTTTCTTGGGTGAAGAAAGCGGGGCAGGAATTTGCTTCTGATGGCATTACCGGAGAAACTCGCGGCAAGCTTGACCGGAACCTATTCCCGCGTGATGTTTTTGAAGCGATGGCAGATGCTAGCTGGGGCGTTGGCGAATCAGGTGAAAAGGAAGATCCTAGTTTGGTGTTCACCCGTTAAATGGCCGCGCTTTACCGCAAGGAGTCATGGCATGGGCATGATGCCGTGCTTGACATGAACTATACCGATATCGGCAAGGTCTACCGCATCACTCTCGGGCAGAGGGGAAGCCGGGTTGAAGTAGAGCCTGAAGATGGCTTTGCTGATGGTTTCACCACACGCATCAACACGCCCTTTGATGTTTGGCGCTCAATTGCAAGCGGCGAGATTGCTGGAGATGAAGCGCTCATGAAGCATCTGTATTCCGTGGAGGGCGATTTTAACCTGATGATGCACTGGGGTAATTTTTTTGGCGCGGCATCGAGTGCGGGCGCAAATAATTCGGATGCGCTTGAGGGTGTGAACAGTGGTGATGAGGGCAACGGCAAAAGCGCCAGCGAGCCGAAGACCAATATGCTGCTGCTCTTGATTCCTTGGATCGTGTTCTGGGTTGTTGCGTCTATTGATGGGTTCTGGGGCAGCTTGGTCAGCGTGGCGGTATGCGTGTTGCTGCCGGTTTTGATGCATCGGACAAAGGCTACGTTGTATGACCAGATTTCCGGTTTAGGGGTAGGCGCGTGTTCTGTTGCGTTGCTGGCGGGAGCATCGCCGATTCTTGTTGTCCCGGTGTCATACCTGTTGTTCGGGCTGATGTGGACGGTTTCGTGCTTCCTGAAAGTGCCACTGACTGCGCATTATTCCAAGAACAGCTATAACGGGGAAGCGGCATTGCGCAATCCGATCTTCATGAGAACGAACCGCATCCTTACGGCGGCATGGGGAGCGCTTTACCTGGTTACGCCCATTTGGACGTATTTCATCATGCAAACGGACGCAGCAAGCTATGTTGGCGCAATCAATTCCGTTCTTCCCGCGTTGATGGGAGTGTTCACCGCATGGTTTCAGAAGTGGTATCCACGGCACATTGCGCGTGGATAGACGCTCGTGTCAAGGAGCTTGGGAAAGAAGGCTTCGATCAATGGTGCGTTGTTCGCGCGTAGGTGGTCTGCTCATTGGGGCTGTCAAAGCGGGGGCGATTGCATGGCTGAATTGAAAATGGGAGAGTTTGGTGTTTCAAAGTATGGTGAAGCTATCTATATTGCCAGTAGCGTATTGCACCCTTCAATTTGGCTTGGACCGTGTTAACAGCAGGGTACCTTCAATACAGTGAAGGTACCCTTTTTCTTTTATGAAGCGAATTGGCAAGCGAATTTGGTCGCGCTTAGCGAAATTATTTGTGCCGCTTTATGAAATTGGCGCTATGACTCGGTTCCTGCTGTCTGAGCATTTTGATATTGGTGCAGCTTATGCGCAGTACGGAAGCCTGAAGATCTTTTATCCAGCAAAGCATTTTCGGCAGCAATTACGACGATGGGGGTTAAGATGTAAAGGATTTTGAGAGCATAGAAAACAGAAAAGGAGTTGCGCAAGAAATGAAAATGAGCAATAAAAACAAATTCATTTCGGGCCTGCTGGGTGTTGCGATGTGCCCCATGATGTTGCCAACCGCAGCATTCGCGGCTGATGATGGCGCAGCATCGGAGGATTCTTTATCCCAGACTGAGTTGATTCAGTCTTCTGAGTCGGAAGGCACCGATACGGATGCAAGCTCAGGCGATACGCTTGGCGTCCAGTCCGAATCGACGGGTGAAGCGGCCAATATGAAGATCGGCAAAGAGGCTAATGAAGCAGCCCCTGTAGCCGAAACTGGCGGGGAAAGTGCCACGGCGGCGGTTGCAGAAGTTAAGGGTTCGAGCTATTCCAGCCTTCAGGCAGCAATCGACGCTGCGCCGCGCAACGCAACGGTGAAGCTGCTCGCTGATACGAAAGAGAACGTCACAATCTCGGCAAATGCGATTACGCTCGACCTTAACGGCCATACCCTCAACGGCAGCACAGGTGAGCGCAAGCCGGCGCTGGCGATCAACGCCGTCAGGGTTACCGTTCAAGATTCTAGTGAGGCCCAGACGGGCACCATTATGCGTGAAGATACCGCGGAGAATTCCGGCGTTTCTTCCCACTACGTTATCGATCTCCAGGGCAAGAACGGCTTTTTGCTGTTCAACAGCGGCACTGTGAAGAACAATAGTGGTGCTGGCGGAACGAAAGGCGCGTCTCTTGTTCGTATCGGTAGCGATAGCAATAAAAAGGCCCATCCGGTCATGACCATTGCCGGTGGTACCTTCACGCAGGACAACTTCGTCGCCATTAAAGTTGACTTTGGTACCCTCCATATGAAGGGCGGTGTGATTAACTCTAAGAACAGCTACGCGATTGAAAACTGGCTGAATGCCAATATTAAGGAAAACGCAGTTGTCAATGGTAATGTTTCGACGTGGACGTACGATGGCGGAAGCAATTCCAATCTGAACATCAGCGGCGGCACCGTCAACGGTAACGTTGAGTCGGTGACTTACGACGGCGCCGAAGGCAAAACGGCGAAGGTGTCCATCACGGGCGGCACCGTCAATGGCACGCTGAACACGGTTGACTACAGCACGGGCACCACTTCCAACGATCCCACAAAGGCAACGATCGAGGTCACGGCTGGCACGTTCAGCACCGATCCGTCTCGCTATCTGGTTGAAGGCTCTACTGCTGCCAAGAGCGAAGACGGTATGTACGGTGTCGAAAAAGCGTACCTTGCCAAGGTTGGCGATACCAGCTACTACACCATGGACGAGGCATTCAAGGCTCAGAAGGCAAATGGCGGAGTCATCACCTTGCTGCGTGATTACACCACGGGTAGTACCTTCAATTCCGGAAGCATCGCTCGTGAGATTGACTTGAACGGTCATACCTGGACGTGCACGGGAACCGACGCGAACTCCGCGGCGTTCGAGATCAATTACCCCAACGCATCGCTTACGGTGAAGAATGGCAAAATCGTGAGTTCTCAGCTTATCGGTCTGATTCCGTCTGCTATGGGCGGTACCATCACGTACGACAATTCCAGCCTTACGTTCGAAAACGTTGAGGCCACTACGAGTGCTGCAAGCGGCATCGAGACGAACGGCAACAACACCAACGACGCCGTTACTCTGAAGAACAGTACGCTCAACGTTCCCAATGGTTTCGGCATTTACTTCCCCAGCAGCGGAACGCTGACCATCGACAACTCCACAATCAACGCGAAGACGATGGGCGTTCAGGTATGCTCGGGCAACCTGAACATCAATGAGGGCAGCACGATTACCGTGTCGGGCGATCCGGTTGCAAAGACTGAGGGCGATGGCGCTATCCAGGACGGCGCGGCAATCTCTATCGTCAACCGCCCCGGCTACAAGGGCCTCGACCAGGTAGCTATCACAGGCGGCACCTTCACGGCGAAGGATGGAAATGCGGCACTTAAGGCCTACAGCTGGGATTCCTCGTCGAAGCAGGAGTCGCCTTTTGATAATGCCGATAACAAGGTCACCGTTTCCGGCGGTGAATTTAACGGCAGTCTTGGTCTTGGCAATATTGAAGTTAGCGGCGGTCAATTCACGGACAAAGAGGTTGCCAAGCACCTCAAGAGCGGCAAGGCAGTTTTGTTCAACGATGGCAAATATGCTGTCGGTAACAAGGACGCCGTGAAGGGCGATGCAACCTATTCCGTAACCAATACCGACGGAACGGTTGTTTACTTCACCGATGCTCAGGCTGCAAACGACTATGCTAAGGAATCGGGCGCTCAGGCTCCTGTGGTTTTGAAGGTTACCGTTAACTTCGATTCCAACCAGGGCACGGCAGTCGACTCTCAGCTTGTTGCCGTTGGTGACAAAGTGGCAAAGCCGGCAGATCCTACCAAGAAAGGCTATACCTTCTCGGGATGGTTCACTGACGAGGGCTGCACCAATGCCTATGACTTCGATGCTGATGTAGACGGCACGCAGCCTGAGTTCACTCTGTATGCCGGCTGGAAGGCGGCCCCCGCTACCGTTGAGCCTGGTACTGGCGACAACGGAAACAACGGTAACAACGGAGGCAACGGCGATAGCTCCTCTGCCAATGCGAATGTAAACGTCAACACCGTTAACAACAACGGCGACAACGCGTCAAGCGAAGCGAAGATGGCTACCGTGAAGACGGGCGACAACCTCGCTCTTGTCGGTAGTGCAATTGCTGTGATTGCCGTTGCGGCTGCTGGTGTTGCTGCATTTGCGCTGCGTCGCAGGAAGATGAACTAGTGCATTACGCTTGTTTATCTCCGTTTGCTGCACGGTAATACAGAATAGGGCTGTTTGATGAAAGGGGCCGAGCTTGGAGGTAGTCCAGGCTCGGCCCCTTCGCTTTGAAGTGCAATTAGGGTAGCCTCCAATTGCGGGTTATTTCCTAGCTAAAGCATGATCTTGGAGTTGAAACAAAGCCGACTTCTGCCAGCAGGCAGCACCGCAGGGTAATGCGTGGCGCATGACGTTAAACGAGACCGTTTTCATTGTTGCTGTAGCGATTTTGCTCTTAAAGCTGCTTCTGCTAATCTTCGTGACGCCTGTAATGACCCGTGAACTCGCTCATAATGATGTGGGCAATAGGGTTAATTCAGTGAACCTATAAATGAGTACTCGAATTAATCATATGCATGAATAGAGCTATAATCTGAAAATTAAGAATGGCTATACCGCCGATTCCATTTGGGGACCTGTGAATACAACCTTACTTCGTCGAGCGATAAGCATTTTGCTTCCGCAACGCTCATAGTCTCGTTTATTCCCGCTCAAGGCTTTGCTGAGCCTTCTGATATGACGGGTTCTAATCTCGATTCCGCCTCTTCCGACAGTGCGCAATTGACGGGGGCAATTCTTCTGATGCTTCTATAAATGCATCTGAGGAATCGGTTCACGAGGATTCTTCCACATATGGTGAAGCTGGAACGCCCATGCTCGCTAATGGCGATGTTGTCATTTTTCTTCTGGCGATTCTGACGTTGAGGGGGCTGATGCGCCTGCACCCGCAGCAAATGCCGCAGCTCCCCTTGTTGATATCATTGAGGCAGATGCTTCTGGGAACCCCCATTCGCAGATGTATACTACGTTGCTCGACAAGGACGGAAAGGTTGTAAGCACGAACGATCCCGACCGCGCGATTGACCAGCGTTATAAGTCTGTTGAGCAAGGTGGGGAAGGTGCTGGCCTTTCAAAGGGCGACAACGTGACGGTTCATTTTCGGATGGCTGCCGTGATGCCGAACAACGCTGATGGCGAAGGCACGGGCGTTCAGGAGGACACAACCTACTATATGGAGCTTCCCTGGTAACTTGTTGCTGCCAAGCAGCATCGGCTTCGGTATAGATGCGTCTATCGCCTTCGGTGGGCCCTGATGGTGGTAGGGGGCCTTTTTCATCGTAATATTGCACGGTTCTTATGCTGACACCACAGAGCGCGGCGAGTTCGCCTGTCGAGTAAGTTTTCTCGGCTTCGTTGTTGATTTCCGGCATGGAATCCGCCTCCTTTCGTCACATACGCTATGACGTTACGTTGCGTGACGATCAAGCGCTTTTGCGTTTTATTTCCGCATTACGCAAGGCGTTATTTCTGCAGGGAAGGTTTTTATGGGGGATGTCGCCTGTTTTGCGACAAAGGACCACCTTCATGGAGGCGAAAGGGTGCAGTTCGCGGTAGGCAGATTATTTTCGTGATTGGTTTGGCGCTAAGCCATGAACAGCGCTACCCAAATCGGCATTGTTAGGATACAGCCGACCGTGGTGATTACATTAATAGCGCTGGCGTACGGTGCGTCCTTCTCGTAAATTTGCGCCATTTGCACCGTTGTTGAGGCGGATGGAGTGATGGTGGCAAGAAGCGTAATGAGCAGGATCGACTGGCCGTTTGTCACCAACGTGTCTACGCCGCTGAACTTGAGCACAAGCGTGACTATGGCAGGGATCAGCACTAGTCTGATGAAGGCGACGAGCCAAACGCGCTTGTTGGCTACGATTTGACGCAAGTCCATGCCTCCGATGATCATGCCCGTTACCAGCATGGCAGCAGGGCCGATCATCTGTCCTACGTCGTAGGTGAAGGTGCCGAAAGGCTCAACAAGCTTGATGCCGAGCACCATGAGCACGATGCCAGCGGCGACAGCAAGCAAGTTGATATTGAACAGAACGGCGCGGACATCAATGTGATGATTCTCGCTGATAAGGGACTTGCCATGTGTCCAAATCAGGATCGTTTGCACGCTCATGTAGGCAAGCGAGTAGACCACCCACTCGTCGCCCAAGATGAAGCCGACAAGCGGGATGATCAGATTACCGCAATTCGAGTAGATGCTTGCCGCCCGCTCAATAGGGGAGAGGTGAAGCGGCTTTGCCAGGATTTTCGTCAGGATGATTTGCCCAACCTGGAGCACGATAGCGCAGACAACTGCGAATAGAAAACCTTGCAGTACATCTGGAGTTAAATCAACCTGCGTTGCAGAAATGAAAGCGCACGGGCAGATGGCGTATACAGACAGGACGGAGAGCGTTTTGCTGTCTCCCGTTTTCAGGAGATGAAGGCGCACTAACGCGAATCCGACAGCCATGATTAGGAATAGCGAAGCGATTTTTTCTATAAGCAGGAGAGTGATCATGGCTCTGGATTATACGCCTGCGGCGCAAGGGGAATATGGAGAGGCTAATGAGGCCGATGGTTGTTACCCTGGCATTGGGAGCCTACTTCGCTGATGGCTTCGCCAAGCAGGGGATTTCTATTGCTGGTAGATTTTGGCCTTATGCGTCGCCGCAGCCGCCGCAGCCGCGGCTGGCGTTGCTGCAGCAAGGCGCCAAACCGCTAGTTTGCGCCGAATGGCCACGTTCGCGTAAGCAAAACAAGCACTAAGCGAATACTGTTTCATGATCATGGGCTGTGCTCGGCGCAATGGCCCTGACAACTGCGGGAAGCCTTCATTTGCGGGCCTTTGTGGTATGTTGGCACGAAGCAAGCTAAGGCTGAGGTGAGGGTAAAGAAGCGGAGGGATGGCATATGGCGAAGATCGGCACCGGCGCCGCCGAGGGCAAGAGGACAGCGTACATCAACGCAAACGTTCTCGATGGAACCGAGGGCATGGAGATGCTTGAAAACCACGCGGTCGTGGTCGAGGGACGGCGCATCATTGATGTCGCACCCCTAGCCGATGCCGATTTGTCTGGATGCGAGACCTTTGACCTCAAGGGTGCCTATCTCCTTCCGGGCCTCATAAACATGCATGTGCATCTGGCAGGCAACGGCAAACCCCAGAAGAAGCAGCGTGATAACGAGGCGCTGGTAAGGAAAATTATGTCGAACGGTCTTACGCGAGCCGTCGCCTACCGCCTTGTCTCCGAATACGCGCGCCTCGAGCTGCACAGCGGCGTCACCACCATACGAACAGTAGGCGGCCTGGGTGACTTCGACACGCGCGTGCGTGATAACGCCGCGGCGGGAAAGTTGGAGGCTCCGCGCATTCTTGCTGCCAATATGGGCATATCGGTGCCGGGAGGTCACATGGCCGGTTCGGTTGCCATCGCGGCAAATAGCATTCCAGAGGCGCTTGCGCAGGTTGAGACTGCCAGGTTGCAGGGTGTCGACCTTGTCAAGCTCATGATTACCGGCGGCGTCCTTGATGCCAAAGAAAAGGGTACGCCTGGCGAGCTCAAGATGGAGCCGGATATGGTGCACGCGGTTTGCGACAAGGCGCACGGGCTGGGCTTTATCGTTGCTGCGCATGTCGAGTCAACCGAAGGCGTGCGTGTGGCGCTCGAGTGCGGCGTAGACTCGATCGAGCACGGCGCTGCTCCGACTGACGAGGTGATGAGCTTGTTCAAGGAGGGAAACTCCTTCCTGTGCACTACGCTTTCTCCTGCGCTTCCGTATGCGCTGTTCGATCGCTCCGTCTCTTGCGCAAGCGAGGTCGAGCAGTTTAACGGCAATATGGTCTTCGAGGGCATTATCGCCAATGCCAAGGCAGCCCTGGAGCAGGGGGTTCCTGTGGCACTTGGCAATGACGTTGGGTGTCCCTGGATCACTCAGTACGATTTTTGGCGCGAGCTGTGCTACTTCGAGGAGTATGTTGGCGTGTCGCGCTCGTTTGCTCTTCATACCGCAACATTGCGCAATGCCCAGCTTGCCGGCATCGACGACATCACGGGCTCAATCGAGGTGGGGAAGGAGGCTGACATGATTGTCACAACTGGCAATCCGCTAGAGGACCTGCGCGCGTTGCGCACGGTAAAGCACGTTATTCATCGAGGGCGGCTCATCGTCAACCCCCGCGTGAAGCGCAAGGCCGTAATCGATCGCGAGCTCGACAAGTTCCTCTAGGAGCGGCAGTAGGTATGTGGCTCTGCTGGCAGCAAATGCAAGTGAATCAACGCGTGCGGCTTGCGCATCGTTCGCAAACTGCAGCCATCAAAATCTATATGTCACGTCGGTGGTGGTTTTTCAAGAAACGATCGAACGCAGCATACTCTGTGTCAGGTTTTATCGCAGCGAATAAAATGGAGCTATCAACATCAATCCTAATTAGTCGATGGGAACAGGTATGCAACTGGCAACAGAACGGCTGATACTCCGCCCATGGGTCGAAACGGACGCAGAGGACTTATACAGATACGCTAAAGACGACAGGGTGGGGCCGATTGCCGGCTGGCCACCGCACTCGAGCGTTGACAACAGCGCGGAAATCATACGTACCGTGTTTTCCGCGCCGGAGACGTACGCTGTCTGCCTAAAGGAAGACAACAGGGCCATCGGAAGCATAGGGTTGATGATCGGCGCGCGGTCCGACAAGGAAATCCCGGGCACCGAGGCGGAAATTGGCTACTGGATCGGTGTCCCGTTCTGGGGCAAGGGGCTGATACCGGAGGCGGCTCGAGAGCTCATTCGCCATGGTTTCGAGGACTTGGAACTGGACAAGATCTGGTGCGGCTGGTTCGACGGGAACGAGAAATCGAAACGCGTTCAGGAAAAATGCGGCTTCACCTGGCACCGCACCCGCAAGGACGTCTACTGCGAGCTGATGGGCGACATCCGCACGGAGCAGATCTCTTGCCTGACGAGAGGTGATTGGCTGAGTCAGTCTAAAGCTTGATAAGCAACATGGGTTCTGCGAGCAGCTCGCAAACCCCAGGTCGCAAGTCTTCGTCAGCGGTGAGCAAAGTGAGTGGTCTCAGGTGGCTTGCCTATGGGCTGGCGCGCAGGCTGGGGCTTCGCCATTGGCGCGATCGTTTCGTGTACTTGCCTTTTTCGCGCAGCCCATTATATAAAATGATTGGTTTTCCATATGGAAGGCTTCCAAGTGCCGGGGACGTTTTCCCCAGCTTTTTTCTTATCCAGGAGAGCAATACGAGAACTCAGCATCTTCGCCGACGAGTAGGGAAGCGACGGCCTCTTTGATCGCTACTGCCTGCTCACCATCGTCATGTACGACCAATTCGACAGCATCGCGGACTCAACCGAGGTTATATGAGAGCGCCCTCTGCGCGAAATGACTCCTGGACATACCTTTCCACGCGTCGCTGCTCATGAACGATCGGTACCCGTATCGATCTAGGTCGATAGAGACGAGTGTTCTTCATCGAGCCTTCGGCCCTCAGATCTTCGGCGATGCACTGCATGAGACAGGACTTGCCGCAGCGGCGGATGCCGCTGATGACCTTGATCATCCCGTCGTCATGGAAGAAGCCGCGAAGTTTCTTCAGGTAGTTTTCTCTGGGGAACAAACGCAGACTGGCTCCAATCTTCATTGGAGCCAGTCTTTCAAATTACGGGTTTATTGGGATATTCATTATCGTTTAAACGATTTATACCCCCCATAACCAAAATAATTCTATTCCCACTCGATGTGGGTTTCGAATACTCCATTTCCACAAGCTGGTATGGAGTCCACCCAGTTTACTCATGTGGTACTGGGTTCGATGAGTCTGGGAACCAAATGGGAACTGGTCGCTATCGTTTTCCATGGAACAAGTCCCATTTTTCCCTATTGATGTCGGCCTCGATGTTTCTTATTGCTCCGGCTATCCATTCTCTGTGTTTGAGGTAGGAGGTGTCGCCCGGCAATTGTTTCGCCACTGCATCGAGCACCTCGATTTCTTTTTTCTTGGCTGGAATAAATCCGGCTTCAGCTGATCCGCTCATTGAGGAACGGCGAAGGCTCAGGTGGCCTATAGTGGCCCCTTCTTTGTCTAGGGTCAGGATCAGGGAAAGGACACGGATTCTTGTTTCATCATTGCACTCAGATAATGCCCAACTTATTGCACTGAGATTCTCCGTACTTGCCAAGTGCTCCGATATCAAGGATTCCAGGCGTTTCCGCGGTGTTTCACCGGAGAACACAGATGTGTTATGAATCGGGAATAGAGGCGACACGTCGAAACGGGAAAGAGGGCCGCTCAGTTCATAATTGATGAATGATTTTAGAATCATCCACGCCGACTCATCTGATTCGGTCCAGAATGAACTGACTTGTTGCATGAGATCATGCTTACGCGAATAGTCGAGATTTGAAACGTATTCAAAATAACGTCCTTGAACTGAAGGCTCCATCCGAACTAAGCAGCGTAAAAATGCAAGGCTGTAGTCAAAATGAGGGTACCCTTCAAGTGCGAGAAAATACAGATTGATGGCTGGAAACGGGTTTGAAGCGAAGTTTCTATTTAGCGCATTAATTCGTTTTGCGTCACAGCTGTTTCCGAAGAAAAGCCGCAATTTACTGGTGTCTTTTATATGCTCCGATAGGTTTTTTGCATATGTAATGACGAAACCTGGACGTTTAGGCTCCACCTTTTCGATTGTTTCTAAATCTAGGTGGTATCTTCCGTCCTCAACTCTGCTGAGAATCTCGCCGATCTCTTGTTCTTCTGGGCCTTCCTGAATCGCTTGGATATCAAGATAGTCGAACACTCCAGGATGGTCATTTGCCACGAGTGCGGCTCCTATTTCGTTGCGAAGGGTTTTTCTGCCTAAAGTATCGGCAAGATAATCGAGTGCTGAGGTCGGAATGATGTGAATGCCGTCTGGTGTAGATGTTAAATCAGCAAGCAGTCGCAGAGCTGAGCGCGGGTCTCGTTTGGCAATTTCCAAGAGTACGCTTTCAATGGCCCGACTGGCTTTCCATTGCTTTTCAGGAACCTTGCTGTCTTCACTGAGCTTGATCAGGGCATCTTTTAGTCGTTCGATTGACAAGTCGGTTGCGTCAACTTTGTATTCCCGTTCCGTGGAAGATGCCTCGTTTTCACACCCGAGCGCATCTTTTGTGCCTTGACTGAATTGATCGAGGCTCATGGGGCACTCGTGGTTGCACGCGGCATATATCTGGTTAATTTTGATGCAGCAGGATAAATCACTGGTCGAATCCTCGTAAACGAATAGGGGAAACAGATCCTCGATTCTTGTAAGTACGGACATCATATTCTCGGCATGTTTGTTGTCTGGTGTTTTACCAAAGAATGAGAAGTGTTGCTGGAAAAGTTTCTTTGAGCGATTTTCGAATTCCGTTCCCTTGAAGGCGGAAAGCGCTTGGAAGCAATGGGCATGAAGCTCAGCTAGTTGCGATGTGAATTTATAGGAAACTGAGTTGATTGTGAAAGTAATGCCGTTTTGGCAAGTGCGCTCGGCTTTGGAGGACAGGAGCGAATCTGCCAGAAGGATTAAACACGCAGCTACATTGAGGGATGCCGTTTCTTGATACGTGCGAGTGAGAGCCTCAAGCTTATTATGTTCGATCTCGAATCCCTCATTATTGATACTGCGGGAGAAGGCGCCATTGGGGCCGCATGCCCATTTGTAGTTTGACGGCTGTTCGCAGCCCTTTTCAATACATTCCGCAAATAGGTCGATGGCCGTTTCCGAATATTCGTCCAGATCGATTAGCGATACAAATATTGATAAGGCGGCAGAGTTGTCGGAGGTCATGTTGCTATTAAGAATCTCGTCAGAGATGTCGACCCTATTTGATTCCTCTATATGGCTAGCGGCGTATGAGAGGGCTTGCACCGGAAGAAACCGATTAAACGAAGAGATAAACTGATCTGCAACACGCGTGTCACCATATTTCAAGGTACGCCACGCTTTTTCGCACTCTCTACGAATGTATTCGTACACGCTTTCGCTTCCGCATACTTCAATCATTGACTTGGCTGCTTTCAGATATTGCGCATTTGACTTATCCGCTGTGGCCAAAATGAAATCAGCAAAACTGTCGCGCTTTTCCTTCGCAAAGTGTCGGCATATCAGGAAGTCCCGTAAATTCTGCTCTTCCATTCGTACAGCCAGCACGCCATCTGTTGATTGAAGCGTTGTTGCGATTTCGCGCTCATTGAGTTCGAGCGTCATTTCTCGAATCTCAGAATCGGTATACCCCGCGTTCTTCATGTGGTCGTAGCAAGGATTCCCTTCGATGAGGTCGCAGCTATCGTATATAGCCAGGAATTCAATAAGGTGGCATTCCCTCTTGGAGTAGTTGCTGAGTGCGGAGTCCATATAAAACTTCAGAAGGTCATAGGGCTCTCGAATGGCTTCGCGGTCGCCCTCGGTGAGGGAAACTGCTGCCATAATCGCTAGGCGTAAGTTCCCGTTAGCGATCGCGGCAACTCTTTCTCGGAATATGCGATTCTTGATTCCGTATTCGGTTTCCAGTATCGCATCTATTTTTTTTTGCTGATAAGGGTGTCAGCTCAATATCACTGTGCTCCAAAAAGTAATCAAGTTTCGAAACTAACTCTCCTCGATACATCTTTCTGCTTGTGAAGACAAGCTTTAATTTGCTGTTTCCTGCGCAGACGCTTAGCAAGTGATCGAGGGAGACCTGATAGTTTGCATCATCGACTAGAATGACTAGGTTTTCCGACTCTGGCAAAACTAGTTCGATGTCTTCGTCGATGTTGTTTGAGTACCTGGAGTCTAAGACCAAAAAATCCCAATTGTTCGCTTTGCTGAATCTTTTGCATGACTCAAGTGCGATTCTTGTTTTTCCAGATCCTGACTGTCCGTGGATTAGCACGGCCTTGTTTGCGCTGATTAAGTCGATTATGCTTGATATCTCGTCATCTCTGTATAGCAACTCTTTCGATTGGTTTGTTGTGAAGCGACCATGGGAGTAGCGCTCGATAAAAGCTTTTGGCTCGATAAACGAACCTTTTCCGAGGGGGATGCCTAGCGTAAGGTGGGCGAGGGAAGCGTATTTCTTGTCGAGGTCGTCAGCCATCGCCTCAGGACCAACGATGTCTATTCTCGGGTCGATTCTTGAGACTTCGGCGGCTATTGAGGGGCTAAGGCGAGGTGTTGTATGACAAAGAACAATATGGTCGATGAGGGATGAATCGACATGCGTTTTGTTTTCATCTAGACAGTCTCTCGCATCAGTCAATAGCTTGTTTCTAATATCAGTCGTAGAGGTCGTGAATGCCGCAAAGAAAAAGCGGCCTTCTTCGATCGAATACATGTCAGGTATGCCCGTTGTGGTTTTATCTGTGCCGTAGCTTGATCCGAAATGAACGCAGTTGCCAAGCGAATACCTTCTGCAAAGATACTGGTTTGCGAGTGTCTGAAAGCGCCCGCCATCAATCTGCCTCAGCTCATCTTGTATTTGGTTTATGCGAGACATCGCTTACCCCTCGTAATGGTCTTGCCAGTCTTGGTATGCTTCGGTGTCGCCGGTCTTCTGGAAGTCAATCCAGGCGAAATGCCAGTCGCCTAGCAGCTTGGCGAGCTCGGGCCTCTTGGGAAGCCCTGCCTTCAGCAGCTTCCTGTCCTCGGCGATTACCGGGCCCAGGTTGCTCGTCTGCGGTGCCATGTAGTAGATGTGCGCGAACTCCATGAGGAAGTGGAATGCTTCGTTGGGGTTGGTGATTCCGAAGTCGATCAGCACCTCGGGCGGTACGTCCAGCGTCTTGGCGATGAAAACGCGCTGTTCGTCGTTGGGAGTACGCTTTCCCTGCTCGTAGCCCCTTATAGTGAATACGCTCACGCCGGCAGCGGCGGCAAGGTCGTCCTGAGTGAGACTAGAGGCCTTTCTGAGCCTCTTTAGTGTCTCTCCCAACCTTGGCGGACAGGCAGGGTAGTCTGACGCCTCATAAGGCGCGTCATAGCCCAGCTCGAACTTCCTCATTTTCTCGTAGGCGCGCTCTGCGGTCTTGCCCTTGACGGCGGTTTCCAACTTGAGGCCGTCACATTCCGCAGCGAGCAGAGTTGCCTGCTCGTCCGCAGCAACAAGATTGGTCCATTCCTCCAGCGCGTACTCGATGTATCCGCCGTTGCCGGCAAGCCCGAAGTCCACATGAGGGTTGTTCTCGTCGTGAATCGGTACCAGGTCATAGCAGGCCGCAATCTGGAACAGCAGCTGAGCAACCAGCCTCACCTCGTCGTTGGATTCGTTGGAGATGAGGTCTCGAAGGCCGATCGCCTGGAATGCTGCGGGGCATGCGCCCAGCGCCTCGGCGAGCCTCTCCTGGCTCTCCTCCTTGGCCAGCGACTTTCCCTGCTCGTAGTTCTGGATGAGCCCTACGGCAACGCTGGACTCCTGCGCCAGCTCCTCCTGTGTCATGGCGCCGTTGAGTTCTCGCAAGAACTTCAGCATCCCTGCGAACCTGCTTCTGCCCGGCCTGGAATCCTCCATGCTGCCTCGCTTCGGTTCTGTCTGACACTTCTAAAGTGCATTCTACGCTAGTAAAAACTGTACTACAAGATATCGGCTAGTAAAACCCGTACCACTTAACTGCACCGCAGAGAGTCGCAAAAAGCGTACCAGTAAAGGAGGTCAACATTGACGACTACGGGTTGGTAGGCAAAGACGAGGTCAAGGAAATAATGGGCGGCTGCTCGGACCAACTTGCCTACTGGGTGATCCGTCAGCTCAACTGTGAACTGGAGAAGAATGGTGTCATCACCATTCGGGGCAAACTTCGCGGAATTGCCCGTAGGTGGAAACTACTCGGTGGAAGAGGTTGCGGCACCGCAGTACACCACCGAAGTCTCAGGCAGCGCAAACGACGGATTTGTGGTCAAGAACACCTTCGTTCCCGCCGATCCCGAGCCGGGCGTTCCGCCTGTTCCCGAGCCGGGCACGCCCTCTTCGCCAGAGCCTGGCATGTCCGAAGGCGACCAGGGAAGCGCTGGTGACACCAGCGAAAACGGTTCGCAGCTTGTGCGAACCGGGGATTCGCCCAACATCTATCTCCGTCTTGCTCTTGCCGACGTTTCGGCGTTGGCTATTTGCGGAACCTGTGCGCTGTCTCGTGCAAGGCGTTCTCGAGAAACGCGCGGAGCCTCAAGGGAGTAATTCCGATGTGCACTGAAATGGGAGTGGGCAAAAGTCCGCTCCCATTTTTTCATTCCAACATGCCTTAACTGCCTCAGAGATGTCTCTCGATGAGGGCCGAGAACTACACCTCAAGCCGAAAGAGATCGGTGGCGAGCTCGTCCTGGCGATAGATCCGTCATCGAAGAAGGCGCCCAAGCTTGCCCAGGCTCTCAAAGCTTGGCTCGCACAAATTGATTCGGAAAAGTCCGGCGAGATCACCGCTGAGCAGCTTGCCGAATGGAAGGCGAAATTCGGAGCCTAGCAAGCCACTTTTGGAATGATTGCGAATCATTTTCAGCGGTTAAAGCCACTATTTCCCGTTGTTGCGAGGGGCATTTTGAGGCTGAAATCAGCTCATTTTCCGATTTGTCATCCCCTCAATCTGAACTGGTGTTTTATTCAACTACTACCGAAAATCGCCCAGTGATTCGCGATTGATTCGAATCACCCTCAAACAGCGCGACAATCGCCAAAACACTCGTCGCAGGTGGTTTGGCGATTGTCTCTTCTGCGCCATGCTGTCGCATGGTCGCCATAGGGCGCGACGAATGCCGAATCCATAGAATGACAACGAATCAAAATACCTATTCAAAGGCATAAAAATACCCCGGAAACTTACGCTTCCGGGGTGGAATCATTCTCATGTTTTGCAAGTGGCTTGATTCGCTATGGCCCTCAATGGAACTTCATGAGCCATGGTGAATCACTGCAGGTGGCTTTGCAAAATTAGCCTAGGGTCACTCCCACTCAATAGTTAGAAACTCTCTCCAGTTTGTTTCAGTTTGCCGCAGTTTGCTCCAGTTCGTCCTATTTACACTCAGTCTCAAAAATTGCCGAGAATCCATGGGGTCAAATTTGGGTCACGGTATTTCGGGTCATCCGAGGCATTTTCGTAGGTCACGGTGGGTCATGGGAAACTGCGAGCACTAACTGATGGACACTTGGACGTTGTATGCCAAGGGAGGGCAGGGTAGAGAAGCCCCTACAGGCCCCAGTAGCTACGATGGATCCCCGATCTTCGACTTGTACAGCTCGATCAGAAGCTCTGAGCAGTCAATGCCCGCTGCCTCAAAAACGATCTTCAGCGTTTCGATTTTCACATAAGTTGAGCTTCCGGGATTGAAGTAGATTCCCTCGCCGACTTTGAAGCAATAGTCGCTTTCCTTCCGTGAGAAATACCTTCCCGGGAAGTCCGAGCCCTCAGGGACGAACTTATGGAAGACGACTGGATCAAGCTCGTAAACCATGGAAAGCACGCCGCAGATCATGTCAACCCAGGTCTTCGCCGTGAAGCGGGAGCCCATGAAGCTGTATGCGGCGATCTGCCTGCCGGTGAACGAGAAGTCATCGTCGAGGGCATGCTCCTCGTAGGCGTCGTTGCCCCACTCGAAGTCGGACTCGATGGGTGGCCAAAGCTCAAGGAACTTCCTCTTCATGAGCTCGTTGCGAGTCTTCAGCTGCTCCTCGCCCCAAGCCTCTTGCTGGCAGACGAAGCCGTTGATCCTGAAGCCAGACTGCTTGAAGCCGTTCTCCATATCTCTCTTCTCGACAAAGCGCCTGTTGCTGTATTTGGAGTTGTATGCGGTAAGCGTCAGATTCGCCATGCTGTTCAGCCACCTTGCGTGGATTTCTGCGAAGTCGTCGCCCAAATCCTGCTGCCAGCTTGTCGAAAGCGTCTGGGGCATGATGTGCTCAATGCTGAAAGACTCATCGCGAAGGTTGTCGACGACGTTGATCCTTTCGAGGCCGTCTCCGCTTTCAAGACGATCGAAGAGATAGTACTTGTAACCTGCGATCCTGTAGAAGTCCCTCTCTTCGAACGCCTGCATGAACTCGGCGTCATCTGGGAAATGTCCGCTGCCCTCCTTGGAGAGGAGAACCTTGTTCAATACGTCAGGATATGAACCGCCATCTTTGACACCTCTCAGAACCTCGCTGAGGAGCGTCTCGAAAAACCCTGTTGAGCCCATTTGTGGGAACCTTGCAGACCTAGTGCCTGAAAAGATAGGTCTCGACGGATTTGAGCGCCTCAATCACCTGCTGGTCGCTGATTTCTGCGCAGCGCCTGTATTCGAACAGGTTCAAGGTGAACGGGTTCATGACGCTCATGTCCAACAGAATAAGTCGCCTCAAAACCACATCGAACCTATGGTTTCCGGAATCAGCGGCGTTGATCGCCTTGTAATGCTTTGAGTACTTGAGAAGCTCCTCAAGTAGGACTTTCGTATCGAATGCCCCCGCTTTTACATAGTCCTTAAACACGGAATAGACCTTCTTGATTGCGGGGGTCTTCCTGCGGACGGCAGCAAGCCAATCACGAGCAAATGAGCTTACGTCGTAGCCGGTGTTCTTCTCGATCTCGTTCCAGTACCGCTCGTAGTATTCCTCCTGCATTTGGGCATCGAGGCCCATAAGGATGAAGTTGCGGATCTTGTCGCCCTCGTTGAGGTCGAGGCCTGTTGAGTTGAGGCTCTCGAAGATTCGCTGGGCGTCGTCCTCTTTGTCGAGCTTGATGTCGATGATCATCAGGCGTTCGATGGCGACACGCAGCTGGTCGGCTGTTAGCTTTGTCTTGTCGATTCGGCCGCAGAAATAGATGAAATTCTGGGTTACGTTGGAGTCCTGGATGAACTTCTCCGCGTCGGCGGAGTAGATCGCCTCAAAGGCAGCCTGGTCGTCCTTGATGAGCTTCAGCTTCAGCTTTCGCTCGGACTTATGCCATTTGTCGATGAGGTATTCCTCGTTGATCATGTCGGCCAGATTGTCGTCCTCAGAGGTGATGGCGCCTTCCCTGAGCTTGCTTACGAGGGCGAGCAGAAGAAGGTATGACGTGGTGATCCTTTGCTGGCCATCGATGACGATGCGAGTGTCGGGGCCATCTGCCTTGGAGACGATGCTTCCAAAGAAATGACTCTCCACGCCTTCGGAAATGACATCCTCGAGGTCGTCGAACAATTGCTTGCAGTTTTCTATCTTCCAGTCGTAGTTGCGCTGATAGACGGGGATGACAAATCGAGTTTTCGTGCCTTCGAGCAAGTTGAGAAGGTATCGTTCTTCGCCTTTCATCTGTTACTCCTAGATAATCTTTGCTAAACGCGGGAGCGAGCCAAATCCCCAGCTTCTTCCAATAAGAACTTTATAGGAATGCTGGTATTTAGAATTGTTTCTGTCTTTGCACCAAATCATGTAGACCAAGGTCTCGAGGAGCTCGTGCCTTGCACCCACCTTGTCTTCGTCGGAAGGGGTCTTTCCCTCCTCGAACTTTATATACGACCCCCATGTTGCATCCATGAACTCCATCGCCGCGCCGCTCTTAGAGAACGCATGATAAAGAGGCTCAATTTCAAATTTCTGAACCACGGAGGCAAACGCGTCGGCGTCAAATACTTTCAAGGCGAGCATAATCGGGACCAGACCGACATCGGCAAACGTTTGAACTTGGTCGTCTACAAATCCATCGCGGCTTTCCAATACTAAAGGGCGAACTCTGAAAAGCTCAGTCAGATACCTGTTGGCGTCCCTCATTGTCATTCCGTATGCCTCTGCAAGCTCATATGCAATTACGTCAAAGCGGTTGGAGGTTTTTATGAGGCCGTTCGCTTTTAGCTGCTTAAAGCTATCGACCTTTCTTAGAGGGATAGTCAGATCGTAGAAACGCGACAAGTAACGTCGGCCGTCAAAACCTTGCCCATACATGCCTTCAACAACATGTGATAGTTGATTGGCGTTGACCGAATACACGATGACTACTCGATCATCTGTAAACAGATTCTTCAACTGCTCGAGCACCTTCATTGCAAAAGAGGGACGGCAACGATCGAGCTCATCGACAATGAGAAGCAATGTGTTGGCTTTTTCGGGGAGAGCTCCATCCACCAGGTTTGAAACAGAGGACCTTAGCGTCTCTCTGTCACGATAAGCCTGGATTAAATCTCTGCCCGAAAAAGCGTCTCTTAAAGAGCTGGCTCCGCTATGTCCAAAGACCCCCAATATGGCGTCGAGTGTTCTGGCGATCTTTTCACCAGCTTCGGTGTCGCTGCGAAAAGAGGCGCATGCATCGCCTTGGAGGGCTATAGATGCTGCAATCGAGGGTAGAGGATCATCCCAATGGTCATTTTCCCAAGCGTTGTAGTATACGGGCAAGAAGCTGTTCAGCTCCGTATAGGGTGCAAGCTCGCAATTGTTGTCAAGCAATCCGTTGAGGTCTCCGTGAGACTCAAGAGAAGGATTAACCTCTTCAAGGATGCAGGCCACCTGTCTAACGAAGAATGTCTTCCCGCTTCCCCAATCGGCGTCGACGAACAGGGAAAACCCGCCTTCGATGGATTTGAGTATCCCGGCAAACTCGGCGAGATCTCCGTTCCTCCCGAGGGCGTCGTTATGCAGCAGCTTAACAAGGATGTCGCGTGTAGGTGCTGAATCGATTCTTCGCATGTTACTTATCCTAATCCCACTCAATAGTTAGAAACTATCTCCAGTTCGTTCCAGTTTGCCTCAGTTTGTCCCACTTGCATCCAGTCTCAAAAATTGCTGCGAATTCATGGGGCAAATTGGGTCACGGATTTCGGGACGGGACAGGGCGCTTTCGTGGGTCGCAGTAGGCCACGAAAGCTGGCGAGTGGGCTCTCAAGGTGTTTTGATTGCGTGGCAAGAGAGAAGCGGTAGACAGGCCCCGTTTCTGCTGCGCGCCCTCACGAAGCCAGCCGCCGGGCGATTTCGGCGTTGCTCACGGCGACAAGGCGCTCATCGCGGCAGGCGTCGGAACCTTGGGGGACGAACTGCACCGCGCCGGGGCAGTCCAGGCCGATGACGCCGAGGAGCGCGAAGGGGCTGTTGGGGGAGATGCCGGCATCGGCGGCGACGTGCCTTCTCGCAGCCGGATCCTCCGGCAAAAGCCCCCAGAGGTAGGGCAGCACGACCTTGTCCCGGTAGGGCCTGGTGGAAAGCGGCATGGACGACGACAGCGGAACTCCGCGGTAGCCTCTCTCGTAGGCGAAGGAAAGCGAGCCGGCCCCGTCCTGGGAAAGGGCTCCTGCGAGCTTGCCGGCGATGAGCACGTCGAGGACGCCGGCCGTCATCGCGCACCTCCCGTCAGGATGGAGAGGGCGCCTGCGGAGGCATCGTCGCGAGCCGCAGGCCCTCCGATGCCCAACTGCTCAGCTTGCGGCTCATCTGAGGGGTTCCCGACGGTCAGCTCCAGCCCCAGCCCCAGGGTCCCGAGCACGGCGGTGAGCTTGTCCAGCTGCACGCCGGGGTTTTGCCCCAGCTCCAGCGACCAAAGGCAGCGCTTCGACACGCCCGCGGCCTCTGCCAGCTGAGCCTGGGTCATCCCCAATTCAGCGCGCCTGTCCTTTATGGCGTAGCCTATCTCCAGCGCGTCGACCATGGATATCCTCCCATCTCAGGTAAATTGTTCTTTCGCATCATTTTGCGATTATGATAGTTCGCAATATTATGCGAGTCAATATTCTCGCAACATTATGCGTTTGGCGGTATGTTCCTGGAATCCGTCACGTGGCGACCGGAATGCGCCATGACCTGCTTCCATAGACAAAGATAGTACCCATGATGCGGTGCACCATGGGTACTATCTTTGTTGTCATGCACGTATGCTGCACGTATTCCCGCTACTCCCACTCAATCGTGGCAGGCGGCTTAGACGTTATGTCGTAGCATACGCGGTTGGCTCCAGGAACTTCAGCAACGATACGGCTGGAAATCTTAGCCAGCACATCGTAGGGGAGCTTTGCCCAGTCAGCGGTCATTGCATCGCTTGACTCAACGGCGCGCAGGATGATGGGGCGCTGATACGTGCGCTCGTCACCCATAACGCCAACGCTCTTGATGTCGGGCAGAACCGCGAAGTACTGCCAACAGCTATGCTCGCTGTTGCGTTCGCCCGTTTCCTGGAACAAGCGCTCGTTGTATGCGTCCAGTTCTTCGCGAACAATGGCATCAGCATTCTTAAGAATCTCAAGCTTTTCGGGGCTTACTGCGCCAATGATGCGAATAGCCAAACCAGGGCCAGGGAAGGGCTGGCGGTGAACGATGTGTGCGGGCAAGCCAAGGGCGGTGCCCAGCGCGCGAACCTCGTCCTTGAAGAAGTGGTCAAGCGGCTCAATAAGGTCGAAGTGAACACCCTCAGGGAAGGGGATCAGGTTGTGGTGGCTTTTGATGGTGGAAGCCTTTCCGCCGGTTTTGCGAGCACCAGATTCAATGATGTCAGGATAGATAGTGCCCTGAGCCATAAACTGAACGGGCTTGCCGTCTTCTGCGATATCCTTTGCGACGGTGAAGAACTCTTCCCAGAACTGGGTACCGATAATCTTGCGCTTTGCTTCAGGGTCGGTAACGCCGTCAAGCAGCTTGGCGTAGCGCTCTTCGGCATGAACATGAATGAAATCCACATCGAACTGCTTGGTGAATACCTCTTCAACCTCTTCGGGCTCATTCTTGCGAAGCAGACCATGGTTTACGAATACGCATACCAGCTGCTTGCCAATTGCCTTAGCACACAGGGCTGCAACTACGGAAGAATCAACGCCGCCGGAAAGACCCAAAATAACGCGCTTGTCGCCAACCTTTTCGCGGATAGCGGCAACGGAGTCTTCGATGATGGAATCCATAGTCCAGTCGGCTTTCAGTCCTGCGATATTGAACAGGAAGTTGGAAAGCATCTTGTTGCCGAACTCGGAGTGCTTAACTTCAGGGTGGAACTGTGTGGTGTAGATGTTGCGCTCAGCGCATTCCATAGCCGCAACGGGACAAATGTCAGTGGAAGCGGTAACGGTGAATCCTGCAGGAACCTCAGTTACGGCATCGCGGTGGCTCATCCAAACCGTTTGTTCGGCAGGGGTATCTTCGAACAGCGCACCGCCAGCTACATGGAGGCCAGCTGCTCCGTACTCACCCTTTTCGGTGTGACCCACGGTGCCGCCTAGTTCAACGGCAATGGTCTGATGGCCGTAGCAGAAGCCGAGAATCGGTACACCAAGTTCAAGTACACCGGGGTCGATCTTGGGCGCATCGTCTGCATAGACGCTGGCGGGGCCGCCGGAAAGAATAATGGCGCTTGGCTTCAAAGCTGCAATTATTGCTGCATTTTCATCGCAGGGTACGATCTCGGAATAAACGCCCAAATCTCGAATGCGGCGGGCGATGAGCTGACCGTATTGGGCGCCAAAGTCCAGAACGATAACCTTCTGATCCGGAGAGGTTGCTGGCATGTGTTCCTCCTGCTTGACAGTATGATTTTTTAACTTTGAAATTTTACCAAAACAGAAAAGGGGAAATGTGACGTTTCCGAAAAACTAGCATTCATCCCTTCATTTAGCTTTTGCGCCTGATCATCTTTTGCGGCATTTAGCCAGGGAATAAGGGTAGTTTGGTTCCTGCGGTCCTTTGGTTTGCATCCCATTTTCCGCATCAGAAAATGCTGTCATTGTTGTTTTACCCAAAGAGCGCTCACTCGCGCTCAATTTTGGCACAATTACGCAAATATGGTTTCTGTCTATCTGGTTAAACGCCTGGTAAACCTTATAATCCAGCCAATTGTTCGGCTCTCGTGAAAGGGGTGTCAAATGAATGGCAACGACAAAGATGCGCTTCGGTCGTCTCCTTCAGCTGTCTTGGGAATAGGAGAAGCGCTTATCAATCGTAAGCGATTATTGGTTAGCTTGCTTTCTGATAGGGAAGCAGTCCGCGTGATATGCGCCCCTCCTCTGTATGGGAAAACGGTGCTTGCCAACCAATACGCAAGAATGGCTTTTCCTCCCGGAAACGTCACTTGGGTGCAGGCATCCGAGCCTGAATTTCTCGTAAGCCTTGATTCGGGAAGTATCGAAGAGGTATTGGACTCTGATGATTCTTCGCCCGGAAAACTGGTGGTTTTCGATGGCATTTCAAAGCTCAAGGGCAAAAGGCGTACAAGCTTGGTAACGCTTATGGGCAAGCTTCACACCAAGCAATGTGAAGTGATGGTAACTACCGAAGATTCCACGCTGGCAGCTGATGTTGAACTGCCGCTCGTAGTACTGGACGCCCGTGAAATGGCCCTATCTTCCGATGAACTGCCGAAGCGTCAGGACCACTCTGGCAGCTAAGACTCTCTTTTTGAAAGTGGTTACACGCCGACAAAGAGATCTGTACCGCCTGTAGCTCTCGATAAAGAAAAGGGCGCCGATCGCTTCCTTAAAGCACTCCTTCGCCAAACCCCATCCTCTCCAGAAGAATCGCTGGCGTATCTGGCCCTTTTCTTGGGAAGCGGCAGTCTTTCGCTGATCACTGATTTCTTTGACGAACACACCCAGCCCGATATTTCGTTGGTTGAAAGTCTCTTTCCTTTTGCAGGTGTAAGTCTCCTGTCGTCTTCGTTTTCTGCGTTTGAGCTTACCGTAGAAGCTCGGCACGAGCTTATGGCTGCACACTATTCTTCCATCGTTCCTTTTTCTCGTTTCGAAGATGAAGCGGAATTCCTTTTAGCCTGTGTTGACTCGTGCTTGGCGGCTGGTAAGCGTGCGCTTGCCTCAAAGGCGCTTGAAAGCAGAAAAGTCCAGCAATGGTATGCGGAAAAGCATGGTGCGGAAACCGGTAATTTCTCGCTGCCGATTCCCGCGAACGAACATTTCTTTGGTGATGGTGGAGCAATAACAGATGCGGTAAAGACTGAAATCGTTTCTCCTGTTCGGATTAATCTGTTTGGTCGTTGCGAGGTCACGCGTGACGGCAAAAATGTATTGCCGAATGGGGAACTGCGCCGCAAAGCGAAGCTCGTACTTGCTCTGCTTGTGGTTAACGATGGCAAAGAACTGCCGCGTACTTGGATTGAACGCATCGTTTGGCCGGAATCGGATCCTGCTTGTGTGCGCTCGAGTTTCTATAACTTGTGGAGTTACATCAGGCGTGTTCTCACTCCGCCTGACGAAGAGCCGTTTGGGTCGCGTCGTTCGCGCGACACGGTTTCGTTGGCTGGATTAAATTATGTAAGCGATGTCGGTGAAGTTCACGCGCAGTGTCTGCTTCTGAATGGATGCAATGATCCTGATATTTGCAAAAGGGCGTTAGGCGAAATTGAGCGTTTGTATTGCGGTCCACTTCTGCCTGGTGTTCAAAACGACCAAATAGATGCATATCGCATCACGTACCAGAATCGCGTACTCGATGCGTTGGTTGATGGAGTTCGGGCGCTTATTCGTGCTAACGATCTTCGATTGGCGCAGCATTACGCCGAGTTTGCTTTCGGTATTGACCAAACGCGTGAGGACGTTGTGTACCAATATATGAAAGTTCAGCAATTGCTTGGTCAGTATGCTGGTGCCATTTCAACGTTTGTAAGTTGCCGACGCGCTTTAGTGGATCGTTTTGGTATCGATGGCTCAAGCAGGCTTGAAGAGCTGTACGAAGAAATACTTGAAGAAGTTTCGTCTTCTGGCGCAACTACTGAAGCGCCTAAAGATGATGAAGCTTCTTGGCAATAGCAAGGCGAACGCGCTGACTGGGTAACAAATGGCTCACCAATAAGCGGAAATGGCGTGTATTCAGGAAATGCAGAAGATGCTACACGGCGTATGCGAGTGTGCCTGTGATAGAGTGAAGCAGTTAAACGAAAGAAAGAGAGATCATGGGTTTCTTTTCTAAGCTACTTAGCGTAGGCGAAAGCAAGCCACTCAAGAACTATCAGCGTAGGGTTGCAGAGGTCAACGCCTTCGAGCCTGCTATGCAAGCACGTTCCGACGAAGAGCTGGCTCACCTTACCGTCGAATTCCGTGAGCGTCTGGCTAACGGCGAAGATTTGGACGATTTGCTTCCTGAGGCGTTCGCTGCCGTTCGTGAAGCCAGTGTGCGCACTATTGGTCTTCGTCATTTCGATGTTCAGCTCATTGGCGCCATGGCGTTGAACGATGGCAAAATCGCTGAAATGCGCACGGGCGAAGGTAAAACGCTCGTTTCCACATTGGCTGGCTATTTGAATGCTTTGCCTGGTAATAATGTTCACATCGTTACTGTTAACGATTACCTTGCTGCGCGCGACTCTCAGTGGATGGGTCGCATCTACCGCTTCTTGGGTATGAATGTTGGTCTTATCCAGAATGGTATGGGTCCCGAGCAGAAGATCCCTGCCTACCAGGCCGACGTTACCTACGGCACCAATTCCGAATTCGGCTTTGATTATCTGCGTGACAACATGGTTGCCCGTGCATCACGGCGTGTGCAGCGTGGCCATTCTTTCGCCATCGTCGACGAGGTCGACTCCATCCTTATCGATGAAGCGCGTACGCCCCTTATTATTTCAGGCGCTGGCTCTCAGGCCGCCGATACGTATAAGCGTTTTGCGGCTGTTATGCCTTCCTTGAAGCGCGATGTCGATTTCGAGATGGATGAAGCGAAAAGGACCATATACACCACCGAAGCTGGTTTGGAAAAGGTTGAGTTCCAGCTTGGCATTGAAGACATTTTTAGCGATCCAACCGGTCAGCTGCCCAATCATTTGCAGCAGGCGCTGAAGGCCCAGTTCCTGTTCCATCGCGATGTTGACTACGTAGTGGTAAACGGCGAGGTCAAGATCGTTGATGAATTCACCGGCCGTATCATGGAAGGTCGCCGTTATTCCGAAGGCCTTCATCAGGCACTGGAAGCAAAAGAGCATGTATTGGTTCGTCAGGAAAACCAAACTCTGGCAACTATCACGTTGCAGAATTATTTCCGTTTGTACGACAAGCTTTCTGGCATGACCGGTACGGCAATGACGGAAGATTCTGAGTTCCGTCAGATCTACAACTTGCCCGTCATGTCTATTCCTCCCAACAGGGAAGTTCAACGTATCGACGAAGATGATCTTATCTATCGCACAGTAGATGCTAAGTTCAATGCTGTTGCTGACGACATTGCAGAGCGCCATGCTGCTGGGCAGCCGTGCCTGGTTGGTACGGTTTCTATCGAAAGCTCTGAGCGTCTAAGCCGTTTGCTTTCCAAACGTGGCATCAAGCATGAAGTGCTGAATGCTAAGAATCACGAACGTGAAGCTGCCATTGTTGCTCAGGCAGGTCGAACTGGTGCGGTTACCATTGCCACGAATATGGCTGGTCGTGGTACCGACATCTTGCTGGGCGGCAACCCCGAAGCTATGGCGCAGGCTATGCTTCTTGAACGATTTGGCGAAGATGAGGAGCCTACGCCAGCCCAGGTGAAGCAGGCCGAAGCTGAGGCCGAGGCTATTACCAATCGTGAATCTAAAGAGGTTCTTGCTGCAGGTGGCCTGTGCGTAATTGGTACCGAACGTCATGAGTCGCGCCGTATCGACAACCAGTTGCGTGGTCGTGCTGGTCGTCAAGGCGACCCGGGTGCAACGCAGTTCTACCTTTCTCTTGAAGACGACCTTATGCGTTTATTTGGTGGCTCGCGCATGGATTCTATTGGTCGCATGATGGAAAAAACCGACATGCCCGACGATATGCCCATTAAGGCATCTATGGTTTCTAAGGCAATTGAAACCGCGCAGCGTCAGGTTGAAGCATCCAACTTTGCTGCACGTAAGCATGTTCTTGAATACGACGACGTAATGAATCTGCAGCGTAAAGCAGTCTATGCAGAGCGTAATGCCATCCTTGACGGCAAAGATCTTACCGATCGCATGCCGGAGATCATTGAAGACATCGTAGAGTCGCATGTTTTGGAGTGGTGTCCCGCCAAGCAAGCGAGCGACGACTGGGATCTGGACTCTCTTAATAAATGGGTTATCCAGATGACGGGCATTGAGGATTTCACTGTAGATTCTATCGATCATGACGACGACGTGAATGCGCTTATCGATGGTCTGGTTGAATATTTCCAGGGTCTCTTCGATGCGAAGGCAAAGGAGATTGGTGCTCCATTCTCCGATATCGAATCGCAGGTTATGCTGCGATTCATCGATACGCGCTGGATGGCTCACCTTCAGGAAATGGATTACCTTAAGGCTTCTATCGGCCTGCGTGCGTATGGTCAGCGTGATCCGCTTACTGAATATCGCGATGAGGCGCATCGTGCTTTTGCGGCCCTTACTTCTTCGATCTATGAGGATTACCTGCGATTCTTGCTTCGTGCCCCCATCGTTGTGCAGGTTGCCCCGCAGGAAGAATCCAGCCCGCTCGATGGCAAGGTATCGTACTCCAATCCCGAGCAGACGCTCAATGAGGGCTCTGGTGTTCGTCGTGGTGCTCCCCAAGGCGGTCCTAGCCCGGCTTCTGCTGCGCCGAAGCCTGAAGCTCATAAGCCTCAGACCTACGAAAAGGACAAAAACGACCCTTACGCAAATGTTGGTCGAAACGATCCTTGCCCATGCGGTTCTGGCAAGAAATACAAGAAGTGTCACGGCGCAAATCACTGAATTAATGGGGGATAGCGCAAGCTTTCCCCTTTGCGGCGTTAAGCCGCATTCGATGCCCCTGCTTTGATGGTAGGGGCATCGTGATGTTCAGCCAGTTTCTGAAACCGAGAGGAATCGTCAATGATGACCCTTGAAGAAGCGGAAAAGCGCACCGAAGAAGCGCGCGCTTACTTACATATTGATGAAAAAATAGCCGAGCTTGCCAACTTGGACAGTCGGATTGCCAACCCCGATTTTTGGAACGATACCGATAACGCTCAGCGGGTCAGCAAGCAGGCGTCCGACATACGTGATGTGATCGAGCGCTATGAATCTGCCTGCGGATTGCTCGACGATATCAAAACTGCAACCGAGTTGGCCGAGGAAGACCCTGAGTTCGGTGAAGAAATTGAAAACGATCTCGAGCGTCTGGAGAAGATGCTCGATGATTTCGGGGTCGAGTCTTGGTTCAATGGACGCTTCGATTCCTCTGATGCGATCCTTTCCATCCACCCTGGTAGCGGTGGCCTGGAAGCTCAGGATTGGACCGAAATGCTGTATCGCATGTATTCGCGCTACGCCGATTCCAAGGGCTGGAAGGTCAAGGTTCTCGATCTGGTCCCTGGCGAAGGCATCGGTCTAGACCGTGCAAGCATCCAAATTGAGGGTCGCAATGCGTACGGTATGCTGCGCAGCGAATCGGGTGTTCATCGTTTGGTTCGCATTTCACCTACTGACGACAAGAAACGTCGTCACACCACGTTTGCTGCGGTTGAGGTAATCCCGGTTCTTCCCGATAACGATATTTCCGTGGAAATCGATCCGAATGATGTTCGCGTCGATGTATACCGAGCAAGTGGCCCCGGCGGTCAGTGCGTCAATACTACCGATTCCGCTGTTCGCCTCACTCATATTCCTACGGGAATTGTGGTTACCTGTCAGAACGAGAAGTCCCAGCTCCAGAACAAGGAAGCGGCTTTCAGGGTTTTACGTGGTCGTCTGTACGAGCTCGAAGAAAAGAAGCGGGAAGCCGAACTCGCTGAGTTGAGGGGCGAAAAAATGGACAATTCGTTCGGCAGCCAGATACGTAACTATGTTTTGTATCCGTATCGACTGATCAAGGATACCCGTAGTAATATCGAAAGCGGCAATGTCGAAGCGGCACTCGATGGCGATATCGATGAATTTGTAGTCGGATACCATCGTTGGAAAGCTTCGTTGTAATGCAAAGCCAAGTAATCGACCGAAAGGAAGCCATGAATTCTCTGGCAGCTAAGGAAAAGGCCTGTGCCATTCGCACGGACATCATTGAGATGCTGCATGAAGCGGGCAGCGGCCATCCAGGCGGATCTCTTTCCTGCACTGATATCCTTGCAGCGCTGTATTTTGGCGGCGTGATGAAACACAACCCCGAAAACCCCGAAGATGAGGCACGTGATCGCTTCATCCTCGCCAAGGGGCATGCGGCACCGGCAATCTATGCAACGCTTGCCGAAGCTGGCTACTTTCCTGTTGAGGAGCTGAAAACCCTCCGTAAGCTTGGTACTCGTTTGCAGGGTCATCCCGATTCTAATCTTCTTCCTGGCATCGAAGTTTCCACCGGCTCTCTTGGTCAGGGTCTTTCCATCGCAGCGGGAATTGCTGCCGGTTTTAAGCTTGACGGCGTTTCCAACCGTGTTTTCACTGTTATGGGCGATGGCGAAACCGAAGAAGGCCAGGTTTGGGAAGCAGCAACATTCGCTGCTTATCAGAAGCTGGGCAATCTTATTGCCGTTGTTGACCTTAATGGCCTCCAGATCGATGGCAAGGTTGATCATGTGTGTGCCAGCGGCACCCTTGCTGGTAAGTTTGCTGCCTTTGGTTGGGAAGTTCACGAGGTAAACGGCCATGACATGGACGCACTCATCGAGCTTTTCTCCGACCTTAAGGCGTCTGAAACTGCACAGCCTAAGGTGGTTATTGCTCACACCATCAAGGGCAAGGGCGTTTCCTTCATGGAAGACCAAGCTGGTTGGCACGGTAAAGCCCCCAACGACGAAGAAACCGAGCGTGCGCTTGCCGAGCTTGCTGAAGCCCGCGCTGAGCTGAATGGAGTGAAGTAACGTGGTAAAACTCGCTACCCCTGAACAGGCACAGGAAAAGAAGGCAACGCGCGCTGCATTTGGCGTAACGCTTGCTGAGCTTGCCGCAAGCGGTAAGAAGGTTGTTGCGGTAGACGCCGACCTTACCGGCTCCACCACCACAAAGAAATTTGCTGAGGCTTGTCCTGAAAACGCAAAGCGCCTGTTCAACGTTGGTATTGCCGAACAGAACATGATTGATGTTGCTGCTGGTCTTTCTCTTACGGGAAACATTGCCTATACGGGTTCGTTCGCCGTTTTCGGAACCGGTCGCGCCTATGACCAGATCCGCAATACCGTGTGCTACTCCAACCTCAACGTTAAGGTTGCCCCCACGCATGCTGGCATTTCTGTTGGTCCCGATGGCGGTTCTCATCAGATGCTTGAAGACATTTCGCTTATGCGCGGTTTGCCCAATATGCGCGTTTTGGTTCCTGCCGACTATGCTGCTTGCTGTGCCGCAATTCGTTTGGCTGCAGAAACCCCTGGTCCTGTTTATATCCGAATGGGACGTGCTGCTGTTCCGGCGGTATATGCTCCCGATGTTGAGCTTGAGGTTGGTCGTGCCTACGTACTTCGCGAAGGAACCGATGTCACCATCATCGCCTGTGGCGTAGAAATCGCTGAGGCTATGAAGGCCGCTGATGCTCTTGCTGAAAAGGGCATTTCCGCTGAGGTCATTGATGCTTTCTGCGTAAAGCCTCTCGATGCCGAAACTATTCTTGCTTCGTTGAAGAAGACTGGCTGTGCGGTAGTAGCAGAGGAACATTCCATCTACGGTGGCTTGGGCTCTGCTGTAAGCGAACTTGCTGCTGAGCAGTTCCCATGTCCCATTGAATTGGTTGGCGTTCGTGACCGCTTTGGTAAGTCTGGCGAGTTCAACGAACTGCTTACCTACTTTGGACTTGACGCTGATGCCCTTGTTCAAGCTGTGGAAAAGGCTCGTGCTCGAAAGCATGCCTGATATACTCATTTGCAGTCTCAGAATTACACCCTATGAATGGAGCATACTGTGACGAATGAACAGAGTGGGGCTCCAATGGGCAGGCATGCCCAGCAGCAGCCCCCAGTAAATCAGGTTGCGTCTCAGCTTTCGCAGTCGCTTCCTGTAGTGAATATCGAGGATACGGCTCCTCAGTACACGGGTAATCCGGTTATCACGCTTGACCACGTTACCAAGATCTACGAAGCGCAGCCTAACAATCCTGCGCTGAGCGATATATCGCTGCACATTTTCCCTGGCGAATTTGTGTTCTTGGTAGGTCATTCTGGTTCTGGCAAGTCTACCTTTATTAACTTGCTTATCCGTCAGATCAAGCCCACCAAGGGCAAGATCTATATCGCAGATGAAGACCTTACTCAGATGCGCAATTGGCGTGTCCCGTACCTCCGTCGCAACATTGGTTGCGTTTTCCAGGACTTTAAGCTCCTGCCGAATAAGACGGTTTTCGAAAACGTAGCATTTGCGCTTGAGGTAATTGGCAAGTCGCGTCATGTTATCCGTACCCAGGTTCCTGAGGTTCTGCGTTTGGTTGGACTGCAGGACAAAATGAACAAGCGTCCCGATCAGCTTTCTGGCGGCGAACAGCAGCGTGTATCCATTGCGCGTGCTATCGTAAACCGCCCTCCGCTGCTCATTTGCGACGAGCCTACGGGCAATCTTGACCCGCAGAACTCACGCGGCATTATGGATCTGCTCGAGCGAATCAACCGTACGGGCACCACGGTTCTCGTTGCTACGCACGACCGCGAAATGGTCGACAATATGCGTCGTCGCGTTATTGCGCTCGACAAGGGTGTTCTGACCCGCGACCAGGACAGGGGAGTGTACGGTTTCGATGTCTAGTATTTTTTATTTCTTCCGCGAATCGCTTACAGGCTTTACGCGTAACCTTTCCACTACGCTTGGATCAATCATTACGATTTTCCTTTCGTTGCTGATCATTGGCATCTTTTGCATTGCTGGCGCCGTGGTCAACAATGTTGTTGCGTCGGTAGAAAATCAGGTTTCCATTACGGCATATGTAAAGGACGATGCCAGCGATGCCGACATCGAAAAAGTAATGAAGACTATTGAAGGGTATGACGGCGTAGAGAGTGTTTCCTTCACCACGAAGGACCAGGCTCTTGATAACTTCCGTAAGTCTACTTCTAATCCTGAAATCGTCGATCAACTTGATGGCGATAACCCTCTGCCAGCATCTATCGATGTTCAGCTTGATGATGCTCAGAGCGTACAGAACATTGCATCTGAGATTTTGGCAAACCAGGATTTCGTTGACATTTGCGATAACGCAGATGATCCGACTGATTCTTTGCAGTACGGTCAGAAGACGGTTGATAAGCTCTTCTCGCTTACTAATGCTATCCGTACCGCAGGTATTGCTCTCATTGCGTTGTTGATCTTCATTGCGTTCATCTTTATCAACAACACCATTCGTTTGGCAATTCTTGCTCGTCGCAAGGAAATCGCCATCATGCGTCTGGTTGGCGCCTCGAATGGCTTCATTCGGGGACCTTTCTTGGCAGAAGGTGCGCTTCATGCTTTGATCGGTGCTTTGCTGGCAATTTTTGTACTTGAGATTGCCCGCAACCTGGTACTTCCTCAAATGGCAGTTGCTCTCCCGTGGTTGCCTATCGGTGTCGATTTTGGCATGTTCCTGCTCATCTACCTGGCTATGTTGGTAGCAGGTTTGGTTATCGGTCTTTTGGGCTCGCTGTTTGCAATGAGCCGTTATTTGAAGGTCTAAAGAAGGGCTGAAATGTTCAAGGAATCGAAGGCACGTTAGTGAACGATTTCAAGAAAACCACTAAGGTGGAATCTTCGAACAAACGAAATGCAAGCATCGTGAAGCTTCTCGGTGCTTGCATTTTCATATGCTTGGTTTTTTGCGCGGGCTTCTTCGTCCGCGGAAATACCGATTTGCTTAATGCCATGGGTCTCTCATCTCTTGATGTCGACACGGAAGTGAATCCTGGTCTTACTGTTTCAGGTGATACTTACGATTCTCTTTCGGCTCGTGTGGCTGAAATGGAGGGCATTTTAAAGAAGAGCAGCATGGATGATTATGACCTTGGCCAAGTTACGGCAAAGGTCTTGTCCTCGTATGCTGAGGGTACCGGTGACAGTTTCCTCAAGTATTACGACGAAACAAGCTATCGCGCATACCTGGCAAGCACCAAGAATCCCGAGGCGGGTATTGGTGTGCTCTTTGGCGAAAATGACGGAAAGTGCTTTGCATCGGATGTTTTCGAAGATTCTTCCGCTGCTGCGGCCGGTATCGAAACTGGCGACTATGTGCAATCTATCGATGGCGTATCCAAATCCTCTTGGAGCATTCCCGAAGTGCTCGATGCTCTCTCGCGTTCGGAAGGTGAAAGCGTATACGTTACCTGGAGCCGTCCCTCCCAGAAGCAAGGTGAAAGTGGAACCACGTTTTCAACTACTCTTACGTTTTCTTCCAGTTCGCAGGAAAACGTTACCTGGAGCGTTCACGACGGAGTTTGCACTATTGATATAAAGCAGATCACTTCAGACACGGCCGCTACGGTTTCTTCGGCGATTACCGATTCCTCTTCGCAGGGAGCTCAGGCATTTATCCTCGATCTTCGTGATGTTCCCGGTGGCTATCTAACCCAGGCGGTCGGCATTGCTTCGCTGTTTATACCCAGCGGTGTTGTTGCGCAGATTGAAACGGTAAATGGAATCAGCACTCGCAGTGCAGATGGTGACAGTATCACCACTGCACCTTTGGTTGTTATTACCAACGGCCGTACTGCTGGTTGCGCCGAGGTTCTTGTTGCAGCGCTTCAAGAATCCGGCCGTGCTGAAATCGTTGGTGAAAAGACTCAGGGAAAAGGGTCCGTTCAGGCAATGCAGCCGCTCTCGTTCGGTGGAGCCATTCGTTATACTGCGGCATTCTATTTGACTCCCAGCGGCCGCCAGATTGATGGCAACGGAATTAGTCCCAATGTAGAAACATCGAATGTATCTATGCAGGAATCGGTTGCCTTCGATTCGGCGCGTTCCCAGATCTCATAAGGGCGGAAATGGTACGACGTAGTTCTAAGGCGCGCAGACATCCTAAAGCAAAGCCTCAAGGCATTCTTGAGTTGAACGCTCAGGGGTTCGGTTTCGTTAAGACAGCTGAGGGCGAATTCTTTATTCCCGCTTCAAAGGTCAACGGTGCGTTTCCCGGCGACCTTGTTGAGATTTCGCGTCTTTCTGGGCAATCTCCTGACAGGCATTACTTTGAGGCTTCCCGCAAACCCTCTGCTCGTGTTGCGCGTGTTATCATGCGTGCACGCGATACCCTTATTGGTCGCTATGAGGTTGCTGAGCCATTTGGTGTTGTGGTGCCTGAAGATCCTTCTGTCCCTTGTGATATTTTTACGCTCAGAAGCGATGCGCCTCATGTTAATGATGGTGATTTGGTCGAGGTTCGCATCATCGAGTTTCCTACGCGAAATTCTGCTGCTACGGGCACCGTTGTACGTGTTCTTGGCTCGGAATCAGATACCGATATTGCTATCGACCTGATTATTGCTGAGCATCAATTCGAAACCGAGTTTTCTCCTGCTGCCCTTGAGGAGGCTGAACACTGTTCGCTTGATGCTTCTCTTGCTACGGTGCAGGGTTATCGCGATTTACGCGATGAGTTTATCTTTACCATCGATCCTGTTGATGCTCGAGATTTTGACGATGCGATTTCCCTTGAGCGCAAGGATGGCAACTTTGTGCTTGGTGTGCATATCGCTGATGTGTCTCGATTTGTTGCCTATGACTCATCGCTCGATATGGATGCACGGAGACGCGCAACCTCGGTGTATTTGGTGGACCGAGTTCTTCCTATGTTACCGGAGAAACTGAGCAATGGACTGTGCTCCTTGATGCCTGAAGTGGATCGCTGCACCATCAGTGTTAAGGTCGAACTGTCTCCTGGTGGCTCAGTGCTTTCGTACGAGGTTTTTCCCTCTGTTATTCGCTCTAAAGCGCGTCTGTCATACGATCAGGCTCAGGCGATCCTTGAGGCGTCCAACCGCTCTCGTTCTGTGGGGCAATGTATGCAAGCTCTTGCTGAATGTGAAATGCCGTATGGGGCAAAGGCTTTGTCTGACGAAACGGTGCATGCTCTCATTGACCGCGTGCCAAAGCTTGGCACATTGGCAAAGGCTCTGTTTTCTCGTCGTAAAAAAGATGGCTGCATGGATTTTGACAGGGTCGAGGCAAAAGCTAAGCTTGATGGGGAAGGGCATCCTCTAGAAATCACCTATCGTCGCCGAACTGCTGCGACTGAGCTTATAGAAGAAGCTATGATCTTAGCCAATAGCCTTGTTGCTCAGTGGCTTACCGAAATAGGATTGCCCTGTGTGTACCGAGTGCATGATGCCCCTGATGGAGATGCATTGCGCGCGCTATACGAAGTTCTTCAGGAATCCTCATTGTTTTCGGATGTGAACAAGCGCCTTTTCTGCGACGGCAATCCTCATGCTTTGCAGGATGTATTAGCCCGCGTGCAGGGAACGCCTCAACAAGAGTTGGTGAATGTGCTGCTGCTTCGCGCGATGAAGCGAGCCGTTTATCGCACCGAGTTGAGCGATCATTATGGCTTGGCTCTGCAAACGTATTGCCATTTCACCAGTCCAATTCGTAGATATCCTGATTTGCTGGTGCATCGAATGCTTAAAGAGGCATTTTTCGGTCACAGCGCAACCTATGAGGCGCAACGTAATTCGCTTGCATGGATGGCTGAGCATTCGTCTCATATGGAGCGCGAAGCGGAAAAAGCCGCTCGGCAGTCTCAGCTCACTAAGATCATTGAGTATCTTGAGCGGTTTACGGGGCACACTTTTACTGGTGTTGTTTCTTCGGTTTCTACCTTTGGCCTTATGGTTCGTTTGGAATGCACGGCAACGGGCTCTCTTGCTATCGAGGATCTTGGTGAAGAGTATTTTTCGTATGATCCTGAAAGGCAAATGCTCAACGGTGCATCAACGGGTGTTCGTTATCGTCTTGGGCAAACAATTCAGGTTGTTCTTGTTTCCGCGAAGCCTCGTGAACGCAGATTGCGTTTCAAGCTTGCCACTTCGTATGAGTAATGCTTGTACTGTGACTGCATCGCAATTGATTTCCTGGTGCGGGGTATAATTCTTCAGTATTCGAATTGTTACTACTGGGCTTGCGCCCCTTAAGAATCGTAGGTCTCTTATGGCTAAACTTGCAGACAAAATGTATTTGAAGCGTTTGCTTGAAACGCCTTCTGTCACAGGCATGGAATCTTTGGTTGCTAGCTTGGTTCGTGAGCGGCTGGCCGAATGCGCCGATGTGATTGAAACCGACGTTATGGGATCGGTCCATGCTCGTCTACTGGGCAACGGTTCAGCTCCCTCGGTGATGATTGCCGCCCATATGGATGAAGTCGGCCTTATGGTAAAAAGCATCGACTCCCAGGGTTTTCTTCGCGTTGTTCCCGTTGGGGGTGTTGATGCGGCTATCTTGCCGGGTCTTCGCGTTGATGTGCATACTTCGCAGGGTATCCTGCGTGGCGTGGTGGGTCGCAAGCCTATTCACCTTATCGAATCCGACGAGCGAACCAAGGTGACTCCCATCAGCGGGCTTTTCATCGACCTAGGGCTTCCGCCGCGTAAGGTGCGTGAAGCGGTTCGCGTTGGGGACGTCATTACGTATGGCGTTGGTTTCGAGAAATACGGTAAGGGGATGGCCGTTTCACGAGCTTTCGATGACAAAGCGGGCGTGTACGTGATTACCCGTGTCATGGAGGAACTTAAGCGTGCCGACGGCTCGCTAGGCGATTATATTTGTGCTGCTACCGTTCAGGAAGAAATTGGATCTCGAGGGGCTAATACGTCCGCTTTTAGCATCAAACCTGATGTCGCCATCGCTCTCGATGTGACTCACGCAACCGATTATCCGGGCATCGATACCGACAAGTATGGTTCGGTGTCCTGCGGAAAGGGCCCTGTTATTGCTCGCGGTCCCAATATCAACCCTGTGGTATTTGAGCGCTTGTGCGCTGCCGCTGAAGCCGAGGGAATCAAGGTTCAATTCGAAGCTGAGCCTAGCGATTCGGGCACGGATGCTTCTGAGATGCAGATTCAGCGTGGTGGTTGTGCTACCGGCTTGGTCTCTATACCGCTTCGTTATATGCATACCCCCACTGAAGTGGTTAAGCTGTCCGATATCGAGGATACTGTAACCCTGCTAAAACGCTTTATCCTCGATCTTGATGAAGATGTGTCCTTCGTTCCAGGAATGTAAGAATGCCCAAGAAAGAAACAACCAAAGTAATCGCCAAGAATCGTCGTGCATTCCATGATTACGAGATCTTGCAAACGTACGAAGCCGGTGTGGTGCTCACAGGAACCGAGGTTTGTTCGTTGCGCGAAAACAACTGTCAGCTCACGGATTGCTTCGCCCTTATTCGTAAGGGTGAGGTTTGGCTGAACAATTTGCATATTTCTCCCTACAGTCATGGCAATTTGAATAACCCTGATCCTGATAGGAAGCGCAAGCTGCTTTTGCATCGAAATGAAATTCGTGATCTTGAGCGCAAAACGCAGGAAAAAGGCATGGCCTTGGTGCCAGTCAAGATTTATTTTGATCGCAATTCACGAGTGAAGATCGAATTAGGTGTTGCTCGTGGTAAAAAACTGTACGACAAGCGTGCTTCGATGGCCGAACGTGATTCGAAGCGCGAAATCGAACGTGCTATAAAAGAGCGTTATCGTTAGGAGCTGCTTTGAACGAAGATATCTACCAGATGATTGATACTTTGCATGCGCGTTTGGACGATGTTCGTGCCGCAGTAGACTCTTTGGAATCGGATGCTCCGGGCTTCGCGAAGCGCTTGGATAAATTGGATGATTCTCTGTACTTATTGCAACTTGATTTAGAGAAGCACGCCAAATCCCCTCTGCAGGAAAATGAGCCTAGTCCTTCTGCAGAAGAGGATAACGTTGAGCAAGCCCCTAAGGCTTCCGCATCGGAATCCGACGAGGATAATGAGAGTTTTTTGTCTGACAAGGCGAAGGACAATCTTAAGGATGCAGGAAAAACAATGGCTGGCATTTATCGAGATGGAAAAGAAGTGGTAAGCGAGCTTTCAGGCACTATGAATGAAATCAAGGGTCTATTCAAGTTCAAGTAGTTTTGCTTCATTTGAGTGAAGCTAACTGTTTTGGAGCGAATTCAGCTCCGCGAATATGGCAGTTCAGAAAAGAAAGGCGACCAGCGGTCGCCTTTCTTACTTGCTTGGAGTTAACCACATAGGGTATGTGGGGAAGTATAGAGGGCAATTGATCTTGTGCTCCGAGAGCGCGAGCCTGTTCTTCTCTGACATAGGAATTGCTGCATGCCCCCAAACCGAGAAAAGCCACCCTTTCGGGTGGCTACTTAGTTGAGAAGCAAATGCCCTCGGTAATGGGAAGGGAACCGCTAGGCGCGCTCTACCTTACCAGCCTTCATGCACTTGGTGCATACGTTGGCGCGCTTAACCTTGCCGTCAACCTTAACGGTGATCTTCTGGATGTTAGGACGGAAGGTGCGGTTGCTTACGCGATGAGAGTGGCTGATGCTACGACCAGCAACAGGTGCCTTACCGCAGATCTCGCATACTTTGGACATTCTTGATCAACTCCATTTACTTCGTATTTTGATACGGCTGAATACCGCTGATTTCCAAAAGCCTGAATACTATACCACAGACCCAAGCATCAACCAAGAGAATTCTTGGAGGTTTGGCGATCAAGCAGCAAGGATACCACTCAATAATGAAATTGATACGGGAATAGCGGTTTTGCATAAGAAAAAAATCCAGATACTTCGACAAACTAAGGACTTTTGAATGTTCGGTGCGTAAGGGTTGCCCGGGCGTTCATTCTCGTGCCATCAGCTATACTGGTTAACTGGTCATTCGTCATTGGGCGCCCGCTCATGTGGCAAAGCGTCTATGAAAGGATAGATAAATGGGTAACGAAATCGCAGGAGACCTTATCGTTTCTGAAGATGTCATTGCAGACGTTGCTGGTCACGCAGCATTGGAATGCTATGGCGTTGTGGGTATGGCGGCTCCAAATGCCGCAGATGGACTGGCGAAAATCCTTCCTCAGTCTCGCCTTCGCAGGGGCATCGTTGTCTCCTCCGACGAAGAGGGCACTACGGTAAGCCTCTACGTTATCTTAGAGCACGGTGTGAACATCAACGTGGTGTCCACTAATCTTGCCGAGCAGGTAACGTTTGCTCTGAAGGAATTTGTTCGCACGCCTCTTAAGGGTGTTGAAGTTCACGTTCAGGGAATCAAAGTTCGCTAGGACGCACTGCTTAGGTGTATAGGTCATTCGAGGAGTACAACTTAACTATGAGCAATTACACATCTAACGACATCATCAATGCCATTGCTGCTGCAGCGAAGGCATTGGAAGCTCGTAAGGATGAGATTAATCGCCTGAACGTTTTCCCCGTTCCCGATGGCGATACGGGCACCAACATGTCCCTTACTTTGGCTATGGTTGTTGATAACCTGGCAAAACTCCCAATTGGCGCTTCTAGCGAAGATCGTCGTCGCGCTATCACCACAGGCGCTCTTATGGGCGCACGAGGCAATTCGGGCGTTATTACCTCTCAGATCATGCGCGGCTTGTGCGAAGGCATTGCCGACCATGAGGAGTTCGATATTGTTGCAGTAGACGATGCTTTCTCACGTGCGGTAGAAGTTGCTTTCAACGCCGTCCGCAAGCCGGTGGAGGGTACAATCCTTACCGTTCTGCGTGACACTGCAACTGCCGCCCATAAGGCTCGTAAGAAGAAGATGGAGCTCGACGAGGGTTTGCAGTTCATCGTGGGCGAGTCCTATGCTTCCGTTCAGCGTACGCCTGAACTTCTTCCTGTGTTGAAGGAAAACGGTGTAGTTGACGCTGGCGGTTTCGGCATTGCTATTTTCTTTGATTCGTTTGTTGCTTCCCTTACCGGTCGCGCTGAAGCTATGGTCGACGAACTTGCTTTTGCCCGAACTGCTGCTCCGAAGGTTGAAATCGAGCAGATCAACGACTGGGAGGGCTCGAAATACAAGTACTGTAACGAGTTCCTGGTTAATTCCGAAACGCTTGACCCTGAAGAAGCGCTCGACTTCCTGCAGACTATGGGAGATTGCGAGCTGTGCGTAGGAAGCACGCCTAAGTTCAAAGTTCATGTTCATTCAAATACCCCCGATAAGGTCCTTGCGTACTTCTTGGAGCGCGGTGAGATCTTTGAGGTATTCATTCACAACATGAAGCTGCAGAGCGAGGAGCGTACTGAGAAGCTTGAAGCAGAGCAGGAAGCAGCCCATAAAGCTATCGGCTTTGTTGCGGTAGCTGCTGGTTCCGGCAATGCGGCTATCTTGGAAAGCCTTGGCGTTGACTACGTGGTATCTGGTGGGCAGACCATGAATCCGTCCACTAAGGAACTGTTGGATGCGGTAAATGAGGTAAACGCTGATTCGGTAATTATTCTTCCCAACAATAGCAATATCATCATGGCTTCTCAGTCGTGTGCTCAGGTTTCGGAAAAGCCTTGTGCTGTTGTAACAACCAAGAGCGTCCCCGAGGCTTTCTCTGCTTTGTTTGCCTTCGATGAAGATGCAACGCTTGAAGAAAACGTTGAGGCAATGACCGAAGCCTGTGAAGACGTGAAGACGGGTGAAATCACTCGCGCCATCAAGGATTCGAAGGATGTTCACGGCAACCCCATTCATGATGGAGACGTTATCGGCATTGCTGATGGCGATCTTGAGGTGGTTTCCGACTCTATCGAAGATGCCACGATACGCGTGCTTGAAGCCATGGATGCCGAAGATGCTGATACGCTCACTATTCTTGCTGGCGAAGATTATTCCGATGAGGAGTTCGAGGCGCTTTTGGCTCGCATCGAGGAAGAATTCGAGGATCTTGAGATCGACTCTCACCGCGGTGAGCAGCCGTTGTATCCTATCGTTCTTTCTGTTGAATAACGCACCAATTAGGAACGGCATACGTGTCGGGTAATAGAAAAAGTGATTCCCTGAAGGCGGTTCGTGGGGCAAGCCCCGACCGCCTTCATGCTACCTTGGCGCTTGACGCTCCTGTTTCCTCCGTGAAGCAGGTGAGTCCTGCGCGCGCGCAGGCGCTTGCTTGCGCGATGGGCATTGGCACTGTCCGCGATCTTCTGCAATGCTATCCCTTGCGTTATGTAGACATGTCGAAAGTGGTTACTGCGCAAAGTGCGCAAATTGGAGCGCAATGCACACTTGCGGCTCAAGTTTACGAAGTTAAGATCAAGCGAATCCGTCCAAAGCTGACGCTCACCGAGGTGTCGCTTGTTGATGGCACGGGCTTGGTAATCGCTTCCTGCTTCAACCAGCCTTGGCTTTCTGAGAAGATCGTAAAAGGGGATTCGGTTGTTGTTTCGGGCAAGGTTGAATTTTCCTACGGCTTTAAGCGAATGACCAATCCGCTTATTGAAAAGCACGAACCTGGGGAAGAAGTCCAAGGCAAGATTTTGCCTATCCATCCTGCAACTTCGAAAATCTCACGTGCAATGATGAAGAGGATCGTGGGGAATGCGCTTCAGCAAGTGCAGGGCGCTTACGATCCCTTGCCTCTAAAGTTCCGCCGAAAGTATCGTCTCTATTCACGTTTCGAAGCTTTTCGCGGGATCCATAATCCTCTGTCGCTTGAAGATTCCATCCAGGCTCGCCGACGCCTCCGGTATGAAGAGCTCTTTTACCTTGAGCTGGAATTAGTGGATCGTGAGCGAAAGCGCGCGCTACAGCATGCTCCATTTCGGCAGGTTCTCTCTGATGGGGATATGAATCGAGTCAAGGCTTGTTTGCCCTTTAGCCTCACTGAAGATCAGGAAACTGCAGTGAGGGATATCCTTGCAAAGATGGCCGAGGGGTATCCAATGAACCACCTCCTGCTGGGCGATGTCGGTACGGGTAAAACCGTAGTTGCCGCGTTTGCGCTGGTGTGCGCTGCTCTTAGTGGCCATCAGGCTATGCTTATGGGTCCTACTGAGGTCCTGGTTTCTCAGTACGGTATTTCGTTGGGGCCTATTCTTGATGCTTGCAACGTGCCTTGGTCAACCCTCATGGGGCAAACCCCTCGTGAAGAAAAAGAAGCAGTAATTGCCCAGTTTGCCTGTGGGGATATCAAGATCCTGTTCGGCACTCATGCTTTGTTGCAAGATGACGTTGTTGCACATGATTGCTCGCTTGTGTGCATTGACGAACAGCAACGTTTTGGCGTTGAGCAACGCCAGACATTGATTGCTAAGGCTCCAGGTGCCGATATCCTCTCCATGACAGCAACCCCCATTCCCCGATCGCTTGCGTTAGCTCGTTATGGCGGGCTTTCGCTCTCCTATCTCCATCGCCCTCCGGCTAAACAGGGGGGGCGCACCACGAAGGTTTGCCACTTCTCAGAGGAGGGGATAGCGTACGATGCCTTGCGTGCTGCTCTTTCTCGTGGCGAGCAGGCATATGTTATTTGTCCTTTGATTGGTCTTCAGTTGCCTAAGAATAAATCTACTGCACGAGACGACGAAGTCGATGATGCCCCCATCGAGTATGCGGCAATCGAATGGGGTCTTGAGCATGACGCGATAGGCGACACGTTATCGGCTGCTACTAAGCACGCTGAGATACTGCGTTCCCAGGTAGCACCTCAGGCTTCCGTTGCTCTACTTCACGGAAAGATGGCACCTCGCGAAAAGAACGAGGTGATGAGTCGGTTCCGCGATGGGGATATCGATGTGTTGGTGTCCACTACCGTTGTAGAAGTTGGCGTTGATGTTCCTAATGCTACGGTTATGATCATCGAAGATGCAGATCGTTTTGGTTTGGCTCAGCTCCATCAGCTTCGCGGCCGTGTTGGCCGTGGCGCTTTACCAGGTCAGATTTTTCTGGTGTCTCGCTCACGTGCGCCCGAGGCGCTTGAGCGTTTGAGCGCCATGGAGAAAACCGAAGATGGATTTGCTCTTTCCGAAATGGATCTTTCTTTGCGTCGCGAGGGTGATATCTTTGGAGATCGGCAGCACGGTGCTTCACCGTTGAAGCTAGTCAACGTTGTGCGAGATAAAGCGGTTATCGAGGCTGCGTACCGTGATGCGCGAAGTATTTTCCAGGCCGATGCTCTTACAGATGATGAACGGGCAATTATTATGCAGGAACTGCAGACCATACAGGAGATGAGGAACCGATGAGAATCATTGCCGGCGAATTTCGCGGTCGCCCCTTGAAATCGCTGAAAGGTGACGCGACTCGCCCCACAACCGATCGTGTTCGTGAGGCACTTATGAGCTCGCTCGTTAGCGCTCGAGGCACTTTGGAAGGCGCTCGGGTTCTAGATGCATTCGCAGGCTCGGGTGCATTGGGTCTGGAAACGTTAAGCCGTGGTGCTGCCCATGTTATGTTCTGCGAGCAGGGTAAAGAAGCGGCTCGAGTCGTGGAAGGCAACATATCATCATTGAAGCTTTTGCGGGGTCGTTACACGTTGCGTCGTGGTGACACGTTTACCCTTCCTCAAGTTAAGGGACTGGCCTTTGACCTGGTTTTTCTCGACCCTCCTTACGCATTCGAAGCCGAAAAAGTACTTGGCTTGGTACGTGATCTTGATAAGGCTGGTCGTATTGCCTGTGGCGCTTTGGTTGTTTATGAGTATGCCAAAAAAGACAAAGCCGCTGTTGAGCAGGCATGCGATGCGCTAGAATACACGGTGGTCTCTGTGAAGAACTACGGAGACACATCGCTGGTAACCCTCAGGAAGGATGCATAATGAAGCGAGCGGTTGTACCGGGAACATTTGATCCCATTACCGCAGGCCATTTCGATGTTATATCGCGTGCTGCACAGATCTTCGACGAAGTGGTGGTTGCTGTTGCCAAATCGGCAAAGAAAAGCCCCATCTTTGATTTGGAAACCCGAGTAGGATTAGTGGAAGAGGCAGTTGCAGACCTTCCCAACGTGCGTGTAATCAGCTTCGAGGGCCTGCTTGTTGATTGCGTTCATCAGCTTGATGCCCATGTTGTGGTTAAGGGTTTGCGCGCCATTACCGATTTCGAATATGAGTTCCAGATGACCGCTTTGAATTATGAGCTGAGCCACGATCTGGAAACATTCTTTATCATGTCCCCTCCGAAGTTTATGTATCTTTCCTCTTCAATTATTCGTGAGATGGCTTCTATGGGTGGCAGCGTAGCAGGCTTTGTTCCTCCCTGCGTGGAAACAGCACTTCGCGAGTATTTCGCTGATGCTTATCAGAAAGGGGAAGGTGAATAGCGGATTACGCTAGGCGCCCTCGATGTGGCGTTTTTTCGTATATTGCTGCTTTTTGATACACTATCGACAAAGTGACGTAAACTAATTAGTTGCAATTATGTCGTTGTATGCTGTTTTGCGTGCGCGATTTCGGAAGGATGTATATGGACGAAACAGGAGTATTGAATCTCATCGAAGAGCTCTCCATGCTCATCGAGGATTCTAAGCCGGCGCCTTTTGGTAAAGGCGGGCTTAGGCAGGTTGATGCTCAGGCTGCATTTGAGATCTTGGACGAGATTCGCGACACGTTCCCTAGCGAGTTCGCTCAGGCTCGTCAGGTTATTCGTGAGCGTCAGGCTCTTCTTGATGAGGCAGAAGCCCAGGCAAGCCGTCTGATTGAGGATGCTCGCAGTCAGGCTATTACCATTGCCAGCGAACAGGAAATCGTTCGCATTTCTCAGCAGCAGGCAGACACCATCTTGGCGGAAGCACGTGAGCTCGAGCGCGAAACCCGCGCTGGTGCTGAAGATTTTGCTGACGAGGTATTCAGCCATGTAGAGCAAAGCCTTGATACGGCGCTGAACAGCGTTCGCCGTTGTCGCGATCGTCTCAATGCCAATTCCATCAATTCGGGACGCTAATGGAATCTCCGCACATTGAGGTTCCTGCTCAGCTCTTCGCTCCTGCGGAGAGCTTGTCTTTTGCAGGCACGTATAATCTTCCCGAACTTGTTCAAGGTGTTGATACCTATACTTTTGAACACCCACTTACTTGGGAAGTAACTATTTCCAATACCGGTGGTGCTCTATTAGTTACCGGAATTGTTACGGCGGATGCAATAACAAGCTGCGTTCGATGCCTTGAGCCTGCAGAGTACCGCTTGGAAGGCGAGGTTGAAGGGTATTACCTTATCCCCGATTCCGATGTAGAGCTTACCGAAGAGGAAAAAGAAGAATATGAGCTTTTAGGCGAAGATCACATCATTGATCTCTCTCCTTTGCTCGTAGCGGCGCTTTCCCTTGAGCTTCCCCATACTCCTTTGTGCGATGATGAGTGCAAAGGTTTGTGTGCTGGGTGCGGCGCCAACCTCAACGTTGAAGAGTGCACGTGCGAAAAAACGGAAGAGGAGGAAGATGAATTCCATCCAAATCCGTTTTCTGTACTGCGCAATATTAAGTTCGAAGAATAGATTTTGTAATTCAAAGGGTTTATCTCTTGATTCGAACAAGTTCCTTTGCTAGGATACTTTTTCGCGTAATTAGAATCTTCAGGTTTACCTGTAGCATAGAAGGAGTTTAATCATGGCAGTGCCAAAGCGTAAGACCGGTCGTGCTCGTACCCACGCACGCAGGAGCGAAAACGATAAGATCGCTTCGCCTTCCCGTTCTGTGTGCCCCCAGTGCGGTGAAGTAAAACTTCCCCATCGTGTATGCCCCAATTGTGGCTTCTATCGCGATCGCGAGGTTATCCAGACCGCTTAATGCACGCCATTAACGTGTAAGGGAATCCCCCGGATACGTCCGGGGGATTTTTGTATGGGCTGGTTTTAGTTTTAGCTCCGCATCAGCAATGCATGCTGATTGCACGACAGCAAGGAGATGTTATGGCGCAACGAGTGGTTATCGCTGTTGACGTATTGGGTGGCGATATCGGGCCTTCAGTTGTTCTTCCCGGAATCGAGAAAGCGCTTCAGGCTGATTCTGAACTGGAAGTAATTGCCTGTGGACCTGCTGAAGTGGTAGAGCCATTTGCAGAAAAGCATGATCGTGTTCGTGCGCAGGTGACCACCGAGGAAATCGCCATGGATGAACATCCTGCTAATGCGGTGCGTAAAAAGAAAGATTCCAGCCTAGTTGTTGGCAATCGTCTTGTTAAGGAGGGTCAGGCTCAAGGATTCTTCTCAGCGGGATCTACCGGGGCGTGTCTCGCCGCTGCTACTTTGGTGGTGGGCCGTATTAAGGGCGTTTCCCGTCCTGCCTTGTGCACTGTTATCCCATCGCCTGTTAAGCCCGTGGTAATGTGCGATGTTGGCGCTAATGCCGATTGCAAGCCAGCCTATTTGGTGCAGTTTGCGCAAATGGCAACTACCTATGCCCGTCAGGTTATTGGCATCCCTGAACCCAAGGTTGCTCTTTTGAATATTGGGTCAGAAGACACCAAGGGTTCAAAAATGGCTCAGGAAACCTTCGAATTGCTTAAGAGTGAGGTTCCTGAATTTGCCGGGAATGGCGAAGGATCCGATATTCTTGCCGGTAAATTCGACGTGTTTGTCACGGACGGCTTTACCGGTAATGTGTGCCTGAAAACCATTGAAGGCGTAACTAAGATTTTGTTTGGCGAAATCAAGAAAGTGATGATGGCTAACCTCGCTACGAAGCTTGGCGCCGCCGCCATGAAGGGCGGTCTTTCCAATTTGAAGGAAAGCACTTCCGCCGACACTTACGGCGGAGCCCCCATCCTTGGCGTTAAAGGCGCTTGTTTGGTTGGCCACGGTTCCTCGAACGAAACGGCAATCATGAATGGCGTTCTAACTGCTGCTCGTGCGGTACGTTTGGATGTTTCGGGGATAATCGAGCGAACCGTAAATCAGACAAAGCAGGCAGAGTAAAATAACGAACAACTTAGAGTTTTAACGTAAGAAGCGAATGACGAAACGTGCAAGAGCAATCTGAACATACTGAGAAGCTTGATAAGGCTGAAAAGATCTTAGGACACGAGTTCTCGGACCGCTCGTTGCTTTTAACGGCTCTTACGCACCCTTCGGCGGCGGAGGGCCATTCCATCAGCGATTCATACGAGCGTCTTGAGTTTTTGGGCGACAGCATTTTGGGGGCTATCGTTTCTTACGAGGCTTATCATGCCTACCCGAACCTCGACGAAGGCGGCCTTACCCGCATCAAGGTTTCTCTTGTTTCCGGCGCTTCGCTATCCGAGGTAGGCAAAGAACTCGGCTTGGCTGACTGTATCTTTTTTGGCTCATCTGAGCGTGGTACTGGTCGTCGTGGTTTGCATTCTGCGTTGGAAAATGTTTATGAGTCGCTTGTTGCTTCGCTCTTCTTAGATGGCGGCATTAATGCTGCAGCTTCTTTCGTAAAGCGTACGCTTATCGTTCGCATGAGCGAAGATATGGCGAAGGAACCCGAAAACCCCAAGAGCGTTCTTCAGGAGCGTTTGCAGGAGGATGGCATTACCCCAACGTATCGCTTGGTTGAAACACAGGGGCCGCCCCATGACCGAACTTTCGTAACCCAGGTATTTGTAGGCGTAAAATCTATTGCAAAGGGTGTTGGGCGCACGAAAAAGGAATCTGAAAGCCAGGCAGCAAAGTCTGCTTTAGAGATCCTTGGTTCTTTCTTTGAAGGCAAAGATTCCACCGACAAAAAGCGTAGGGCAGAAGCTAAAGCTGCCATTAAAGCCGCTAAGGCCGAGGAAAAGGCTCGTAGGCAGGCCGAGCAGAAGGCTCGCAAGAAGAAGCAGCAGTAAAGGGGCTTTAGGTGTATCTCAAATCGCTGACGTTGAAGGGCTTTAAGTCTTTCGCTGATCGAACGGTTATGAGATTCGAACCGGGTGTTGCTGCTGTGGTGGGCCCTAACGGATCTGGCAAATCGAACATCTCCGACGCCGTGCTATGGGTTCTTGGCGAACGTAACGCCAAGAATTTGCGTGGTCAATCTATGGAAGATGTCATTTTTGCTGGTTCTTCTGCCCGTAAGCCTGTTTCCGTGGCGGAAGTTGAGCTGCTGCTCGATAACACCGACGGCACGCTTCCTGTTGATTTTGCTGAGGTTTCCATTGGGCGCCGTATGTACCGCAGTGGAGAGAGCGAATACCTCATCAATGGTAATGTGGTTCGCCGTATGGATGTTCTTGATATCCTTCACGACTCCGGCATGGGTACGGGTACCAATTCCATTATCTCCCAAGGCAATTTGGACTCTGTTCTTTCATCCCGCCCAGAAGATCGTCGTGCTCTCATCGAAGAAGCTGCTGGCATTCTGAAGCATAAAGAACGCAAAGCAAAAAGCGAGCGTAAGCTTGCTCAGATGGACGCTCATCTTGCCCGCGTTAATGACATTACTGCTGAAGTTGAGCGTCAGCTCAAGCCCCTTGAGCGCAAGGCCAAGAAAGCTCGCTTGCATAAGGATCTTTCTTCTGAGCTTGCCAATTTGAAACTTGCTCTTGCTGTTGACGATCTGCGCGTCCTGCAGCAGAAGTGGGATGCTGTCCTTGCATCAGAAAAAGAACTCGAAGCGTCCCAGCAAACATTCAAGAAGGAACTTGAGGCATCTGAACATGCTCTTGACGCTCTCCAGCATCAGCTTCATGAGCGCACCAATCAGGAGAACAGCCTGAACGAGCGATATCGTCGCTCTCAGGCTTCATTTGAGCGCCTGAATTCTACCGTCATGCTCTTAAGGGAGAAACGCAGCGGTTATCTTCAGGAAATCGAGCGACTTACTCGCTTTCTTGAAGAGGCTCGCGTGCGTCGTGGTGCTGCTGAGCATGAGCTTGCCGAAGCCCGGGAGGCAGCTGAAAAGGCTAAAGAGGAATCGGTGAAGGCCGAAAAGCTTCGTGGCGATTTGGAGATTTCATATACCCAACGGGTCAACAAACGAAACGATCTACGTAAGAAGATCGATACCTTGATGTCTGAGCAGCGTGCGTTGGTCCACCGTCAGGAAACTGCTAAGGCAACTCAGCAGGCACTGCGTGAAAACCTTTCGGAGCGTCGTGCTCGTGCCCAAGTTATTGACGCCCATGTTGCTGATGCTGCCGAGCGCCTTTCGTTTGCTAAAGAGCAATCTGAAACGCTGGAGACTCAGGCCAGTAGGCTTGAGGGCGATCTTGCGCGTGCTCGCGAAGAAGAGGCTTCAACGCGTGAAAAGCTCAATGCGCTCGTTGTTGCGCGCGATGCTGCTCGCCGCGCTCTCGACGAGGCTCGCACTGCGTTTACGAAGGCCACTGCTGAGCGGGCCGCTCTTGAGGAATTGGAGCGTTCGAGCGAAACCTCAAATCCTGCCCAGGCAAAAATGATGGAAGAAGCGAAGACGCTATCCTCAGATTGCTCTCTTGTTTCACATGCGGTTTCCGCTCCTGCGGGTCTAGACGTATTGATTGAAGCGTTGCTTGGCCCTGAACTGCATGCTGTGATAGTCTCTGAAGATTCGGATGCTGAACGGCTTATTTTCGCTGTGGCCAATAGTGATGCCGTGGGAGCAATCGCAACGTTTGCTCCCGTTTTTAAGGAAGACGGTCGTTCTTTCCCTGTGGGCCCTCGTCGATTGGTTGATGAGCTTGATATCGACCCCCGTTATTCTGCTCAGGTCGGTGCCCTGATCGGTGATGTTTTCATTGTCGATACATTTTCGGATGCTCTTTCGTGCGCTCGTAATTCGCAGGGGACCGCTGCACGTTTTGCTTCACTTGACGGATGCATCGCCTCAACTGATGGCAAATTTTCCTTCGTGCGTTTCAGTGAAGCCGACAAGCAAAATAATGCGCTTGCCCGTCGTCGCGCTCTTGCTCAGGCGATCAAGGAAGAGGAGCGGTGTCGTGCGGATTACGAAGCTGCGCAGTCTGAAGATGGCAGGGTTGAATCTGAGCTTCGCCAGGCGCAAACAGCGTCGTTGAAGCTTTCAGAATCTCTTGCAAATCTTAAGGGGCAAAGCGAGTCGGCGCGTCGTGATGCCGATGCATCGATGCGGGCGCTGAAGCAGCTCGAAGGTGAGCACCAACGCTTGCTGGCAGAGCAGGAAGAGAACACTGCATTCTTCGAAAAGGCTCAGCCCGATTCAGACGAGTTGGAGCGTACTTTGTCGCAAGTTACCGCCGATTTGGAATTGAACAAAGAAAAGGTTTCCGAGTTGGAGGAAACACTTTCTCCAATGCGTCGCGAAATCGTCTCTCTTTCCGAGCGCCTGAGCGATGCTCGCCTCGAAACGGCTCGTCTCTCCGAGCGACTTGCCTACACTGATCGAATGGTATCCACCCGCAAGCAGGAGATATCTGCATCTTCACGTGAAGATGCAAGTTCAATGCAGCGTATCCATGTTGCTCGGGTAGCGGCCAATAGGGCAGATGAGCTTTTGGCCACTCTGCATTCCTTGTCCGATGCTGCTTCTCTGGTTTCGACGCGCTTAGAGCAGGAATCACGCAGCGAAAAAGAGCAGTCCCTTTCGCTCCACGACAAAATCGCACAAGCCACTAAGGAGTCGCGAGAAGCTCGTGAGCGTTTTGAGTCTGTTGCTTCGCGTATTTCCGAGGTCCGTATTGAAAAGGGCAGGCTTGAAGTTCAGGTTGATGCGGGGGTAAACGTTATCGTTCGTGATTGCGACACGCCTCTCGAGGTTGCCCTTGCTGGCGATCGCCTTGATGATCGCCAAGAAGCCGAAGCGCAAGCTTCCTCGCTCGAGCGTCGCATTAAGAACATGGGTGCCATTAATCCTGATGCTGCCGAAGAGTTCGAGCAGGTAAGCGAGCGTCATACTTATCTTAGTTCTCAACTCGAGGACATGAGGCTCGCCCGTAAGACGCTTGCCCGAATCGTCAATGTCATTGACGAACGAATGCGAGACGATTTTGTTGCTACATTCGAACAGGTGAATGCTAACTTCTCTGATATCTTCTCTACGCTGTTTCCTGGCGGGCAAGCTCACCTTTCCTTGGTTGATCCTGACGACTTGGAAAACACGGGTGTTGACGTCAATGCTCAACCGGTGGGCAAGCGCGTTAAGAAAATGTCGCTGCTTTCCGGTGGCGAGAAGTCGATGACCGCTATGGCGTTGCTATTTGCCGTGTATCGCATTAGGCAGACCCCGTTCTATATCTTGGACGAGGTTGAGGCGGCGCTCGATGATACGAATCTGCGCCGACTGATCGCTTACATTAACGTGGTACGCGACGAAACCCAATTCATTATGATCACGCACCAGCGTCGCACTATGGAATCTGCCGACATATTGTATGGTGTCTCAATGCAGGCTGATGGCATTACGAAGGTGATCAGTCAAAAGCTTGACAATGCTACCCGCAAGGAGGGCTAAATGGGATTTTTCGATAAGATCAATGAGGGGCTTCATCGCTCAAGAACCCGCCTGAAAGAGCAGATGAATATCCTGCTCGATCGTGGGCCTGATGTAGACGACGATTTTTGGGATGACCTAGAGGAAACGCTGATCCTTGCTGACATCGGTGCAGCTGCCGCCGATAGCATCATTGAGGAATTACGAGATCAGGCAAAGCGTAAGGCTCTTCCCGATGCCTATGCGGTGTTCGATATGCTTACCGATCAGATGGCGGCGACGTTTACCGAAGCGGAAACTGATATCTTCGAGGAGAATCCATCTTTGGTTCTGTTCGTCGGCATCAATGGGGCAGGTAAAACTACCACTGTTGGTAAGCTTGCTGCTTCTTATCATGAGAAGGGAAGAAAGGTTCTCCTGGGTAGTGCAGACACGTTCCGCGCTGCTGCTATTGAACAGCTTGAGGTGTGGGCCAAGCGCGCTGACGTTACTATTGTTTCTCGCGAACGGGGCAGCGACCCTGCAAGCGTATGCTACGAAACCATCGAACGAGCCGAAAAAGACGGTTCCGATATGGTGCTCATCGACACTGCGGGACGTCTTCACACATCCGATGACCTTATGCGTGAGCTGCAAAAGGTTGTCAACGTTGTGCGCAAACGCTCAAACGTTCCTGTGTACACAGTGCTTGTCATCGATGCTACAACTGGGCAGAATGGCCTTCAGCAGGCTCAGAAGTTCAACGATGCGCTTGATTTGGATGGCGTAATCGTAACGAAACTTGATGGTACGGCTAAGGGCGGTATCGCTCTGGCGGTTTCGCACGAACTCGAGCTTCCGATTTTCAAGATCGGCGTAGGCGAGGGTATAGACGATTTGCAGGATTTCGATGCGCATGATTTTGCTCGTGCGCTGATTGGGGATATGGCTGATGTTCGATAACCTTTCCGATAAACTCCAGTCCATCTTCTCTGGCTTGCGCGGCAAGGGTCGCCTTACCGAAGAAGATATCGATACCGCCATGCGTGAGATTCGCATGGCGCTACTTGAGGCCGATGTTAACTTCAAAGTGGTAAAGGAATTCACCAAACGCACTAAAGAGCGTTGCCTTACCGCGGAGGTCCTTGATTCGCTTACGCCTGCGCAGAATGTAGTGAAGATCGTTCTCGATGAGCTTACGGCTCTTATGGGTGAAGAAAGCAAGCCACTCCAGCTTTCCAGTCGCATTCCTAACGTGATCATGCTTGTTGGTTTGCAGGGTTCGGGCAAAACCACGGCTGCTGCCAAGCTTGCCTATCTTCTTAAACAGCAGAATCATAGCCCGCTTCTGTGCGCATGTGACGTATATCGTCCCGCTGCAGCCGATCAGTTGCAGACGCTGGGTGAAGAAATCGGCGTGCGCGTATATCGAGGCGAAGGGAAGGATCCAGTCAAGATCGCAAAAGAAGGCGTGCGTGATGCCATCGATTCGCTTCGCGATGTCGTGATTGTCGACACGGCGGGCCGTCTCCATGTTGATGAAGAGATGATGGCTGAGGCTGAAGCCATCAAGGCGGCTGTTGAACCCGATCAGATCTATATGGTTGTCGACGCCATGACCGGCCAGGATGCGGTAAACGTTGCTAAGGCTTTTGCTGATCGAGTTGATTTTGATGGCGTGATTATGTCAAAGATGGATGGCGATGCGCGTGGCGGTGGCGCCTTATCCATTAAACAGGTTACCGGCAAACCCATCACGTTTATCTCTCAGGGTGAAAAGCCCGACTCGCTCGAACGCTTCCATCCCGATCGAATGGCCAAGCGCATTTTGGGCATGGGCGATGTTGTTAGCATCATCGAGTCCGCTTCGAAGCTTCGTGCTGAGGAAATCGAGCAAGCGGAAGCCGAGCGAATGGCGCGCGGAAACCTGACGCTTAACGACTTTCTTCTTATGAAGCAGCAGATTGGCAAAATGGGCGGTGTGCAGAAGCTTATCAGCGCTCTTCCAGGTGGAGACAGGGCCATGCGCGAAGGCCAGGTAAACGAGCATGCGCTTGACGAAATGGCAGTCATTATTGGATCTATGACCAAGCGCGAGCGCGAGCATCCTGAAATCTTAAATGGTTCTCGTAAAGCCCGAATTGCCGCAGGCGCCGGCGTCAAAGTTTTCCAAGTTAATCAGCTGCTTAAGCAGTTTATGGAAACCAAGAAGATGGTTCGGAGCATGATGAACGCCCAGGAAGCCCAAATGAACCGCAAGGGCAAAGGCAAGGGCAAGAAAGGCAAGAAGGGTAAGGGCGGCAAACGCCGTATGGGTCTTCCCGGAATGGGGGGAATGTCCATGGCCGATGTGAAGAAGATGCAAGAGATGATGAGCGGTCTTGATGAATCCGCTTTCAAGAGGTAATATCAGTAATCGCTGTTTTGCGACCTGTGCAGCATTAGCTTAACCGGTCGCTTTTAAAAGTTTAGAAGGAGTACAACTCGATGGCAGTCAAGATTCGCCTCGCCCGTCACGGCGCTAAAAAGGCACCTTATTATCGTATCGTTGTAGCTGATTCTCGTGCTCGTCGCGACGGTCGCTTCATTGAGCAGGTTGGTTCTTACAACCCCACCACCACCCCTAAGCATGTAAAGATCGACCTTGAAAAGGTTGATAAGTGGATTGCTGACGGCGCTCAGCCCAGCGATACCGTTGCACGCCTCATTGAGGCAGAGCGTAAGAACGCTTAGTGATGGCGGAATCCCGCGAAGACATCTCGGGTTTGGTCGAAACCCTGGTTTTGCCTTTGGTTGATGAGCCCGATGCTGTAAGCATTGAGTCTTCAGATACCGAAATGGGCTCTGTCCTTATTGAAGTACGTGTTGCTCAGGCAGATGCCGGCAAGGTTATTGGCCGTCAGGGTCGTGTTATCAAAGCAATCCGCACGCTTGCTCGCGCTGCGGGTTCTCGTCATGGTCTCGATGTTGAAGTCGAACTTATCGACGAATAGGTTCAGGTACCATGGGTTCTTGGACTAACGTTGCAGCTCTTTTACGAGCTAAAACAAATGAAGGAGGGCTTTCCGTCAAACCGACGGAAGGTCTTCCTTTTTTGCTTGAAAAGGGAATGGAGGTTACCTTCGTTCCTCCCGTATTGCGTATTCCGCGCTCTGGCAAGGTGCTGGATGTCGAGGAAATTGCGGAAGGCAGATATATGGTTTGGTTCGATTGTATCGACAATCGAACCGATGCCGAAAAGCTTGAAGGCCATTTCTGCTTGGTACGTACCTCCTGTTTACCTGAAAACTACATGGATAAACAGGATATCGATCTTACGGGCTTTTCTGTTGTCGACGAAAACGCTGGTTGCATAGGAAGGGTGGTTCGCATTGACGAAAACCCCGCCCATGCTTTGCTCGTTGTTGATCGTGGTTCGGTTTCTGATTCGTTCGAGGGCAGAGAAGACGAGGTATTGATTCCTCTGGTCGATGAGTTCTTGGTAGCCGTCGAAGAGGAAATGGGGGAGATACGAGTATCCCTTCCTGACGGTTTGCTTGATCTATAGGAGCTCACGTGAAAATTGAAACCCTTTCGGTGTTTCCCCAATGCTACGACTCGGTTATGAACGAGTCTATTATGCGTATCGCGCAAGAAAAGGGCTTCCTTGATTTCAAAGCGCACGACTTGCGTAAGTGGACGCATGACAAGCATCGCACCACCGACGATGAGCCTTATGGCGGTGGTCAGGGCCTTGTGATGAAATGCGAACCTATTTTCGAGGCTACTGATGAGTTATTTTCCTCTGCCTTGAAGAAGCCCTATGTTATTTTCCTTTCTCCCACGGGAGAGCGTTTTGATGACGCAATGACTCTTGAGCTTGCTCAGCAGGATCACCTGTTTTTTATTTGCGGTCATTATGAAGGAATCGATGAACGTGCTTACTCACTTGCGGATAAGGTCATTTCTTTAGGCGATTACGTTCTTACCAGCGGCGAGCTTGCTTCGATGGTCGTTATTGATGCTGTAGTGCGTCGTATTGACGGTGTGTTGGGCGATGAAGGTAGCGCCGTTGATGAAAGTTTCTATGATGGGCTTCTTGAATACCCTCAATATACGCGTCCGGCCAGTTATCGAGGCATGGAAGTGCCCGACATCCTTCTATCCGGCCATCATGCGAAAATCGCTCAATGGCGTCGTGAGCAAAGCCTTTTGCGTACCAAGCGCTGGCGACCAGATTTGCTCGAGGGGGCAAATCTCTCAAAAAAGGAACGCGATTTCCTCGATTTAGCAGAGTAGAAGGGTAATTTGTCAGTGACGTGTTGTTTGCTCTATCATAGGAGCATTCGACTGCTGGTTTACACCCTTGAAGGGATGGGATAGGTTTGGATTCCGGACAACACGCTGGCGTGCGCCGTCCCGGTATTATTCGGAGATTTGTTAATCTCGTTGTTTGCATCGCCATTGTCTTGGCGGCGGCATGGGGCATTAGGTCATTCGTTATTGAACCCTTTGAAGTGCCCTCTGCTTCTATGGAAACCACCATCATGACGGGTGACAGGCTTTTTGCAGAGAAGGTCAGTTACCATTTCTCGGAACCAAAAGCGGGCGACATCGTTGTTTTTTCCGATCCTCAAGTTCCTTCTCGCGTTTTAGTTAAACGCATCATAGCCACAGAAGGTCAAACGGTAAACCTGGTTAACGGATACGTCTATGTTGATGGCGTAAAGCTCTCCGAGCCTTATACACAGGGCCTGTCGTATCCTCTTTCCAAAACTGCCAGCAATGTTTCCCTTTCTTTTCCCTGCACCATTCCTGCTGGCGAAGTTTGGGTAATGGGGGACAATCGTGAAAATTCTTCTGATTCCCGCTATTTTGGTCCAGTCGATTCTGATTCGATTTTCGGAAAGGCCTTCGTAACATACTGGCCGATTAACCGTATTGGACTACTGAATTAGTTTACATTCATCGTTTATCGATAAGGAGCATTATGACTAACCACGAAGTAGGCAAGGCGAATGCTGACGCCGCTCAGGTGCTGACGTTTCAGGATATGATCCTGCGCCTTCAGCGCTATTGGGCAGATTTGGGTTGTGTAATCATGCAGCCGTACGACAACGAAGTTGGTGCCGGTACGTTTCACACCGCCACTACATTGCGCAGTCTTGGCCCCGCTACGTGGAAGACTGCCTATGTGCAGCCTTGTCGCCGACCCACCGACGGCCGTTATGGTGAAAACCCCAACCGTCTCCAGCATTACTATCAGTTTCAGGTCCTGCTGAAGCCTTCTCCCGACAATGTTCAGGACTTGTATCTCGAATCGCTTCGCGCTATCGGTATTGAAGTTGAAAAACACGATATCCGCTTTGTTGAAGACGACTGGGAAAGCCCGACGCTTGGCGCTTGGGGTCTTGGCTGGGAAGTCTGGCTCAATGGCATGGAAGTCACTCAGTTTACTTACTTCCAGCAGGTTGGCGGTTTCGAGTGTCGTCCGGTTCCTTCTGAAATCACCTATGGTCTTGAGCGATTGGCTATGTATATTCAAGGCGTAGACTCGGTATATGATCTGATTTGGGCGCGTGGTGCCGATGGCACGGTGTTTACCTATGGCGATGTATTCCTTGAAAATGAGCGCGAGTTTTCTGCATATAACTTTGAAGTCGCCGACACTGATCTGCTCTTTGGCGAATTCGATCGTTACGAGGCTGAATGCACTCGCGCGCTTGAAGCTAAGCTTCCGCTTGCCGCTTATGATTACGTTCTGAAGTGCTCTCATGCCTTTAATCTGCTTGACGCACGCGGCGTTATTAGCGCCACTGAGCGCATGGGCTATATTTTGCGTGTGCGCACTATTGCGAAGGCGTGCTGCGCTTCATATCTCGAACATGTTGTAGGTCAGGCTCCGGAGCCTGACAGCTCCGAGAAGAAGGGGGAGTAACTGATGGAAAAGCGTACGCTCGCCTTCGAAATCGGTACCGAAGAAATTCCGGCTTTCGACCTTGCGGGTGCTGTAAAGCAGCTCTCTACCATGGTTCCGAGCCTCCTCGATGATGCCGCTATTCCGCATGGTGCCGTCAAGATCTTCTCTTCCCCTCGTCGTCTTATCGTTATTGCCGAAGAAATTCCCGAGGCTACGGAAGAAAAAAATGAAGTTTTCAAGGGTCCTTCTGCCAAGATCGCCTTTGATGCCGAGGGCAATCCCACCAAGGCGGCTCAGGGTTTTGCGCGTGGCAAGGGTGTAGATCCTTCTTCGTTGGTCGTAGGGGACGGCTACGTGTATGCCCGTACGCATACGCCCTCTGTGAATGTGGCATCCTTGCTTTCTTCGGTGCTCAATAAGATTATCCATGGACTATCTTGGCCTCGCTCTCAGCGTTGGGGTGTCCAGAGCGAGTACTTTACTCGCCCAGTACGTTGGATCGTTGCCCTTTTCGGTAATGAAGTTATCGACTTTACTTTTGCGGGCCTTGTCGCCGGCCGCACTACATACGGCCATCGCTTCTTGGCCCCTGGTCCATTCGAAGTTGCTGATGCAGACTCGTTGGTTGATGTTGTGCGTAGTGCTTCTGTTATTCCTTCTGAGGCTGAACGCGAGCAGGTTATTCGTGAAGGTGTTGCTAAAGCCGAAGCTGAAACCGGCTTTACTGCGGTGCTTCATCCTAAGACGCTTGTTGAAGTTATTAATCTGGCCGAGTATCCCACTGTGCTTGTTGGCACTTTCGATGAGGAGTTCTTAAAAGTTCCCGAAGAAATCATCGTTGATGCCATGTTGGTTCACCAGCGTTATTTCCCGTTGTATGACAAGGATGGCAAGCTTACCAATCGTTTTATTGTGGTAAGCAATGGCGACCCTGCTTGCGCCGAAACCATCGTCGATGGCAACGAGCGTGTTGTTCGTGCTCGCCTTTATGACGCGAAGTTCTTCTATGACGAAGACCTGAAACAGCCTCTTGAGTCTTACGTTGATCATCTGGGCGAAGTGGTCTTCCAGGAAAAGTTGGGCACCATGCTCGACAAGACTAACCGTATCCAGCGCTTGGCAGATCACCTTGCGGAAGATGCCGGTCTTGCTGGTCAGGATCTTAGCGATGTTGAGCGCGCTGCTCGTCTTTGCAAGGCTGACTTGGTGACGAGCGCTGTAGTTGAGTTCACTAGCGTTCAGGGTGTAATGGGTAGCTATTATGCTGCGGCAAGTGGCGAAACCGCCCAGGTCGCTCAGGCTATCGAGCAACACTATCGTCCCCGTTTCGCGGGCGACGAAGCTCCTGATACAGTTGTGGGCAAGATTGTGGCTATTGCCGACAAGCTTGATACCGTATGCGGTTTGTTTGCCGTTGGTCAAGGCCCTACGGGTTCTTCCGATCCGTTTGCTTTGCGTCGTAGCGCTATTGGCATCGTGGCTATGTTGTCCGGTAAAGATGCCGTTGAAGTATCGCTTGTAGCTGCAATTGACGCCGCGCTGGCATCTTATGCTCAGCAGGGCATCGAATTCGATACCGATGCTGTTCGTCGTGATGTAATTGAGTTCTTCATTACGCGCACCAAGGTAATGATGCGCGATGCTGGCAACAGCATTGATGCAATTGATGCCGTACTTTCTGCAGGCATTCAGGAGCCTGTTGAGCTCATTAATCGTGTTTCGGCTCTTGAGGCTGCTCGTAGCGAACAGCCTGAGGTGTTTGAGGATCTTGCAACAGCTTACGCTCGTGCGAATAACCTTTGCGATTCTAAGCTCGGTACTGAAGTTAATGAGGGTCTTCTTTCTGAGGTTGAGCAAGCTTTGGTTAGTGCTGTTGGCCAGGCCGAAAGCAATGTTGCTAGCGCCCTTGAGAACAACAATTACGCTGCTGCATTGTCCGAGCTTGCCGCTTTGCGTAAACCCATCGACTTGTTCTTCGAGAACACGATGGTTATGGACGAAGACCAGACATTGCGCGAAAATCGTCTTCGTCTATTGAATAGCTTCGTTGCAGTATTCGCCAACGTTGCTGACTTTGCTCTGCTGTCCAAGGTAAAATAATCCAAGTTGGCGGGCAATTTCGCTTTCGCGTTTCTTGAAGCGGCCCAGTGATGGGCCGCTTTTTTGTTAAGGGGGAATTTCATTTTGCAGAAATGGATAACACAAGGGAAGGCCTCTGACACTTTTCCAGTGATCCACGTTGTTTCCGATTCGGTTGGCACCACTGCTCAAACGTTGGTTCGTGCTGCATCATCTTGTTTTGAGGTATACGACCCGGCAATTGAGATCTTGCCGCGTGTTGAATCCTGCAACAGCATGATCGAGGATTTAGAGGCTCACCTCGCGAAGCATTCAGAGCTAGGCCGGATTCCCTTCGTATTGTTCTATACCCTAATTCGTGCCGACTTGCGCTCCTGCATGGAGGAGTTTCTTCGAACTCATCTCGAGGAGGTAATCGGCGTTGATTTGATGAGTAATGCCCTATGCGCACTTGTACGGGCAACGGGCAGGGAGCCGCTGCAGGAACCTGGGCGATTGCATTCGGTGAACGAATATTATTTCCGTCGTATTGACGCAATGGAATTTACTATTTCCCATGACGACGGTCGCAACCCGCAAGACCTTCGTGAAGCCGATATCGTACTTATCGGAGTGTCGCGATCTTCTAAAACGCCGCTGTCAATTTACCTATCGCAACTGGGCTATCGCGTAGCAAATGTGCCGCTCGACCCCCAAAGCGAACCGCCAAAAGAAATCTTCGAAGTTGATCCTACGCGCTTATTCGGGCTCATTATCTCGCCTGAGATTCTTGCGGACATACGTAAGCGGCGCCTCGGGAATGCCAGCAACGTGGCTTCTTCATATGCAGATTTGGAGTGCGTGTATCAAGATTTGGAGTGCGCAAGGGCTTTGATGCGCAAGCTGGGATGCATCATTGTTCGTACCGACAACAGGGCAATTGAGGAAACAGCGCAAGAAATCTTGCGGTATTATGAAAACGCTCATCCTCAGGTTTTTGGACCTGGGAAATGAGGGAGAAATGTTTAAGTCTAAGGAGAAGATGGTGACAGACCAACTTAAGCGCGTCTACGCTTTCGGCAAAAACGCAAATGGGAAGAACGTTACGGAGGGCAACACCAACATGAAGGCCATCCTTGGCGGCAAGGGCGCTAACCTTGCTGAGATGGCTAACATCGGACTGCCGGTACCTCCGGGATTCACGATTTCCTGCCAGACTTGCATGGAGTATGCAAACTCCAACAATACCTGGCCCGAAGGCGTTTTGGACACCATCCAGGAATACCGCCTCGACCTTGAAGAGCGCATTGGCAAGAAAATCGGCGACGCAGAAGATCCTCTGCTCGTTTCTGTTCGCTCCGGTGCTCCTATGTCCATGCCTGGCATGATGGACACCGTATTGAACCTCGGCCTTAATGATCATTCCATCAATGGCTTGATCAAGCAGACCGAGAACCCCCGTTTTGCATGGGACTCTTATCGTCGTTTTATCCAGATGTTCTCCAACGTTGTTATGGGTCTTGATGGCGATCTGTTCGAGAACGCGATTAACCTGATGAAGCGCTCTCGCGGTGTTGAGACTGATACTGACCTTTCCGCTGAGGATCTTCAGGAACTTGTTGCTGAGTTCAAGAAGATCTTCTCTGAGAACGTAGATGCCGCGGAGTATCCTTCTCTGGTTGTGGATGGTGCGGTTCAGTTCCCCCAGAGCCCTGATGTCCAGCTTCAGCTTGCTATTGAAGCGGTATTTGGCAGCTGGAATAATCCTCGCGCTATTCTCTACCGCAAGCAGAACAAGATCTCCGATGATTTGGGTACTGCCGTAAACGTTCAGTCCATGATTTTCGGCAACAAGGGCAACACCTCTGCTACGGGCGTTGCTTTTACGCGTAACCCCGCAAATGGCGAAAAGGAATTCTACGGCGACTACCTTGTTAACGCACAGGGCGAAGACGTTGTTGCCGGTATTCGTAACACCAGCCCCATTGCAGAGCTCAAGGAAACTCCTGGCCTTGAAGAAGCTGGTCGTGAGCTCGAAGAGGTATTCACCATCCTCGAAAACCATTTCCGCGATATGTGCGACATCGAGTTCACCATTGAACAGGGCAAGCTTTGGATGCTTCAGACCCGTGTTGGTAAGCGTACTGCTGCTGCAGCTTTGCACATCGCAATCGAGATGGAGCAGGAAGGCCTTATCACCAAGGAAGAAGCTGTACAGCGCGTAGACCCCGAGCAGCTTGATCAGTTGCTGCATCCTCAGTTCGATGCCAAGGCTGACTACGATGTAGTTGCCAAGGGCCTCAACGCTTCTCCTGGTGCTGCTGTTGGTGAAGCTGTATTCTCCGCTGACGATGCCGTAGAGGCTGCTAAGGAAGGTCGCAAGACCGTTCTGGTTCGTTGGGAAACCACTCCCGACGATCTTGCTGGCATGATTGCTGCTGAAGGCGTTCTTACCTCCCATGGTGGCAAGACTTCTCATGCAGCTGTTATCGCTCGTGGCATGGGTGCTCCCTGTGTTTGCGGCGTTGACGCTCTCAAGATTGACGCCGAGGCAAAGCAGGCTTCTATTGCCGGCACTGACATCGTAATCAAGGAAGGCGACGTTATCTCGCTGGACGGCACCACCGGTATTGTTGTTCTGGGTGCTGTTGAACTTGTTCAGCCCGAACTTGCTGGCGATCTTGACACCATCCTCGAATGGGCAGACGAGTTCCGCACCATGGGTGTTCGCGCAAACGCTGACAACCCCGAAGATGCTCAGCTCGCACGTGATTTCGGCGCTCAGGGTATTGGCCTGTGCCGTACCGAGCATATGTTCCTTGGCGAACGTAAGCAGATCATTCAGACCTTCATCCTCAACGATGATGAAGCTATTCGCGAAAAGGCCTGCGACGATCTTCTGAAGGCTCAGACTGGTGACTTCCTTGGCATGTTCCGCGCTATGGACGGTCTGCCTGTTATCGTTCGTCTCCTCGATCCTCCTCTGCATGAGTTCCTCGAGTCTGCTCGTGCTCTCGATGTTGAGATTGCTCGTCTTGAGGCTACTGGCGGCGATCCTGCTGTTATCGAGAAGAAGCGTGCTCTTATGGAGCAGATCGATAGCTTCTCCGAGGCCAACCCCATGCTTGGTCTTCGTGGCTGCCGTCTGGCAATCAAGTATCCTATCCTTGCTGAAATGCAGGTTCGCGCTATTGCTACCGCTGCTGCTCAGCTCAAGAAGGAAGGCCTCGATCCTAAGCCTGAAATCATGATTCCTCTTGTTTCTGTTGTTCCTGAGCTTGCTAAGCTTCGCGAACAGGCAGAGGGTGTTATTGCTCAGGTTGCCCAGGAAGAGGGCGTAGAGCTTGAGATCAAGATCGGTACCATGATCGAGCTTCCTCGCGCTGCCGTAACCGCTGATGAGATTGCTACTAAGGCCGACTTCTTTAGCTTCGGTACTAACGACCTGACTCAGACCACCTTTGGCTTCTCCCGCGACGACGTTGAGGCTGAATTTATCCATCAGTATCTCGCTGAGCGAATTTTGCCTTACAACCCGTTTGCTACGGTTGATCCTGGCGTTGCTAAGCTCGTCAAGATGGGTGTTGAGCTTGGTCATCAGGGCAACCCCGACATCGTTTGCGGCGTTTGCGGTGAGCATGGTGGCGATCCTGACTCTATCAAGACTTTCTACGGTATTGGACTCGACTACGTCAGCTGCTCTCCCTATCGCGTGCCTTTGGCTCGTCTTGCTGCAGCACATGCTGCTCTTGCAGATAAGTAATTGTTTCGTAATTACCGTTTGCCATCTTGAAGGAGCCCTACGGGGCTCCTTCTTTTTTGGATGCAAAGGTCTGTTTGTCCTGGCGTTCCCTATAAGTGTTTGAGACTCATGACCACTGTAAGGTCGATTAAGCTGCCGTATTTGTTATACTAGGTGAGCACTTTTACAAGGGGATAACCCCATTCGGGGGCGACTGGTTTCGACATGGTAAGTCGGATCCGAGGAGCAGGTCGTGGTCTCCTCGCCACGTTAAATAGGGGTACCGTCAAGTTAATTGGCAAAAACAACACTCAGGGCCAGCTGGCCCTCGCTGCTTAATTTAATTGCAGCGTGGCGACGTGAAGTTATCCTTCGCCTTCACCTTCGTTATCATTTTTAGAGGGATGCTGTTTGGCACGTAGCTGGTATGGCTAAGCAAAAGATTGAACCCGCTAGGGTGTGCGCGGACCTGTCAATGGGTCTTGCTCATCTGAAGATTAAACATTGAATAAGCTTGTAGAGCCTCGTTGATGATTTAGTATGGACCGGAGTTCGATTCTCCGCGCCTCCACCACACTCTTTAGGGCTTGCCTATGGCAAGCCCTTTTTTCATACGAAACGCTATTAAGTTACGCGACGCTTTGGTGGCACGGCTCGCTCTCCAATCAGGTTGGACGTGCGAAGCATGCGTGGAGGTTCCGCTCAGTAGAGCTGCGCAGACGTGTCCGCTCAGTAGAGCTGCGCAGACGTGTCCGCTCGGACGCATAGTTTAGAGTCAAACGTGCCACTGATATGTTTGACTCGCGCTATCCGCACTCGCTAGAGTGGCGCTTGTTGTTTCGTCCGATTCTAGGGTTTCACTAACGTCCTTCCAAGTGTTTTGCTAAAGCTTGCTTCTCTCCTTGAGCATTGCGCCATGATGGTCTCATTTTGCGTAGTTTCGTGGTATCGTTTGTTGCGCTATTTTCGAAAGGATCGGTATGTTTCGCATCAATCATGCAATTCTGCACGTATTCGATTTTACTTCCTGCGTGAATATATTTTCGCAGGCTGAGCTTGACCTTGAGAGCAAGCAGGTTAAACAGTACATCACCAAACATGTGCGCAAAGGGCTTACTCATATCGATAACAAACGTGGGGAATTTTCCGTCGACAGTTCATTCGCTCCTGAACTTCGTGCCTATTTTCGTGGCGAGCGGGAGTTCATTGATCTTTCCGTTCAAATCGCTGAATTCATTTCAAGTGAGCTTGGACGCATGAGCAAAGCGGAATCAACCGATTTGCTTGTTGTTGATTTCGAAGAAGAAACTAAGCTTGAAGGCGGAAGTGCCGATGATGCAGAAATCGACGCTTCTTTTGAGGGTCGTATAAACCGCTACTTCGGCATTTTTATGCTTGAAAGCCGTCAGGCATTTATGCATTCGGTAGGATATGGGGAAAACGGCGAGCCAAGTAATGCCATTGAGCGTCATCATGCAATCCTTCCTAGTCCTTCGCAAAAGATTGCCTCTTTTGCGATAATCGACTCCCGTTCTTTAGAGGTTGCGTTCCAGGATAAGAAACGTACTATTGCCGGAGAAGATCGTTACCTCATTCCCGACGGCTTGCTCCAATGCTCTATGGAGGCATCCAGTAAAGAAGTTATCGATGAAATAACCACTATTGTGGAAGAAGTCGCTGAAGAATACGGTGCAAACGCTACTGTCGCCCTTACACGCGCTAAGGCGTATGTTTCTGAAGCGGCTGAAGAGGGTAGGGGTGTAGTTCCTCACGAGCTTGCTGCTGAGGTTTTTGAGGATGAACCATTGCAAGAGCGTTTTGTGGAGACTGCGGCAGAAGAGAATATTCCAGAGCGTGTTCGCGTTGACAAAAAGGCTGCTGAGCGTATTACCCGTAATCACAAGATTCGAACCGATACTGGCATTGAAATCACGTTTCCGTCCGAATATGCTCACAATCCAGAGTTCATTGAATTTGCTAGCATGCCTAATGGCCTAATTTCGATTGAGCTGAAAAATATTACCCAGATTGAGAACAAGTAGGTTTTACTGTTTTGTTTCGTTCCCGACCTCGGCTAAGTGTGAATAAAAAAAGAACCCCTGAAATTCAGGGGTTCTTTTCGTTTAAGTATGATTCCGATTTAGAAAACTGGTACTACAGCACCTTCATAGGTGTTGTTTATGTAATCCCGAACCTCGTCGGAGTTCAGTGCTTCAGCAAGAGCCTTGATCTTGTCGGAATCCTGGTTGCCATCTTTTACAACGAGCAGGTTGGCGTAGGTCTTAGCAGCCTCGGAATCAGCGCTTTCAACAGCGAGTGCATCAGTGTTTACCTTGAAGCCAGCAGCGATAGCATAGTTGCCATTGATGATTGCAATGTCAACGTCGTCTACAACATTGGGAACATTGGCAGCTTCAAGTTCGTTGAAGGTGAGGTTCTTGGGGTTGGAAACGATATCGTTTACGGTAGCGGTTACGCCAACGCCATCCTTAAGGGTAATCAAGCCTTCCTGCTGAAGAAGAAGCAGAGCACGAGCTTCGTTGGTTGCATCGTTGGGAACAGCAACCTTAGCGCCGTCCTTCAGTTCCTTGAGATCGGAGATGCTCTTGGAGTAGATGCCCATGGGCTCAAAGTGAATTGCGGTTACGGAAACAAGATGGGTACCCTTTTCCTGATTGAAGTTATCAAGGTAAGGACCATGCTGGAAGTAATTTGCGTCAACGTCGCCGTTTTCAGTTACGTCATTAGGCTGAACGTAGTCGGTGAATTCCTTTACTTCGAGCGTGTAGCCTTCCTTTTCAAGGATAGGGGCAACGGCGTTGTTCAGGATTTCAGCATGAGGGGTAGGAACAGCTGCGACGGTGATCTTCTTGTCGTCAGAGTTGCTGTTGTTTGAAGAAGAGCAACCGGTAAGAGCCAGAGCGGCGAGTGCAAAGGCCACGATACCGGCGAAAAGGGCAATTGCTGCCTTCTTCGAGGTGAGGGAGTGAGACATTTTGGTTCCTTTCGTTCATTGAGGGCAGTAACCAGCTGCCCAAAAGCGATGGGTTTTATATTAGGGATTTATGATGGTTTGGCAACGTGGTTAGTTATTGCCAAATTTGAGTGCTGGTTATAAACATGCTGTGTTCGGTTTATAAAATTTCGATTTCCGAATGGGTACAACCACTGAAAAACCCTAAAGAACAGGTTATTTCTCCTGGATAATGCTTTAAACAGCAGTACACTGTTCAAGATGTAGTCAACGAGGAATTTGGGAGAGATTCTCTTATATGAAAGGATCCAGTAAGCAGGGCTCCAATGAAGCTTATCAGGGTAAGCATGTTGTTCAGTCTCAGGCTTCGGCATCGAACGGTTATACCCCGATTCAGCAAGGCGAAGTTGTGGTAGACGGTACGGTGCTTCAAAAACAGAGGGACAAAAAACCATTCATTATTGCGGCTGCTTCTGTTATCGCTGCTTTGCTTGTGGTGTATGGGGCTGGTTTTCTGTATTTCTCGAGCCATTTCTTCCCGAATACCAATCTGAATGACGAAGATCTCTCCATGCAGTCTAGCGATGTTTTGGCAGAAAAGATTCAGCACCAGGCCGATTCATATGCGCTTACCATTTCCGGTCAGGGTTTTTCCTATTCGTTTCAGCCCGGTGAAACCGCCATCGACATCGATGCTCATCAAATTGCCGAAGATGCCGCTAAGCGTCAGGATGTGCCCCTGTGGTTTATTGAGGTTTTCCGTCAGCACGATGTTTCCGATATCGTCGTAGCAAACTATGAAGAGGGTGCTCTCGATTCGATCATCGATGAGCAGATCAGTGCATTTAACGAGGGTATGAATCCTTCGGCAGATGCCACGGTTACGTATAATGAGCCGATGGATTCTTTCGTGCTGAAGCCCGAAGTGTATGGCACTCAGCTTGATGCAGATGCGGTTTGCGCTAAAGCCGGCGAATGCATTAAAGCAATGCGCACGAATTGCGAACTGACTGAAGATGACTTGATTAAACCCAAGGTACTGAGCTCCGATTCGCGCGTGATGGATGCTGTTCAGCGTGCTAACGATCTGTTTCCAGACTCATTTTCGTTGATGCTCAACGGATCCGTTAAGGCTGCCACCATTGACAAAGCAACGTTTGCCGGCTGGCTTTCCATCAGCCCTGAAGACTATTCCTTGAGTATCAGCCAGGACGGTGTTGCTTCCTGGGTTAATGAAAAAGCAGAAGGCATGAATACCGTTGGAGCTACGCGAACCTGGACTCGCGAAGATGGTAAGGTTTGCACCGTTTCGGGTGGCACGTATGGATGGAAGGTCGATACCAACTCGCTTTCCCAAGATGTCTATGATGCCCTCGTTGCTGGCGGCGCAACTTCCGTCGACATTCCCTGCAGCCAATCTGGTGATACTTATAATGGCGCTGGTGCTCGTGACTGGGGTGCTTATGTTGATGTTGATATCTCTGAGCAAACGGCTCGTTATTATGACGCAAGCGGCAATTTGCTTCATTCTTGCGGTGTGGTTACTGGCAAACCCGTCAACGGTCGTAGCACACCCACTGGTGTGTATTATCTAAACAACAAGCAAAGCCCTTGTACCCTGATCGGCTACAAGCCGAATGGAGAGAAAGATTACGAAACGAAAGTTACGTACTGGATGCCCTTTATTGGTAACTCGATTGGCCTTCATGATGCTACTTGGCAATCCTCTTTCGGCGGTACTCGTTACCAAACCAATGGTAGCCATGGGTGCGTAAATCTCTCGTCTGGTGACGCGCAGTGGTTCTATCAGAATCTGAATAAGGGCGTATGCATTATTACGCATAATTAATGTTCGAGAAGCCGTCTCTAGGGCGGCTTCTTTGTTTTAGCTAAGTGAGTTATAATCATCTGGCTGTGCGCCCATAGCTCAGCTGGATAGAGCAGCGGACTTCTAATCCGAAGGTCGTAGGTTCGAATCCTACTGGGCGCGCCATTGAAAAACCGCAGGTCGGAACGTGATTATCAGCGTTTCCGACCTGCTTTGTTTTTGCGAGATGTGCAGAAAGTTATCAACAGTTTATGCACAGCGATGTGGAAAACGTCGAAAAACGGGCGTTTTCCGCCCCAGGTGAGGTCTGCCCGACAATGCCCAACACGCTGCACATGTGGGCAAATTGTGCAGCGCCTTCCTCCAGCCCGCGCGGTCTTTCGGTTCCTTCCACCGCGCGGGCTATTTCTTTTCCCCGAGGATGCCGACGATGGAGGCGAGCTGCTCTGCGCTCGGCCTGTCGTAGTGCTGGTAGGTTATGACGGGCGTCGTGTGGCCAAGGAGGCGGGCAACGTCGGCGAGGTCGACCCCTCTGGCGTGGAGCATGGTCGCGTACGAGTTGCGCAGGTTCTTCCACGGCACGTAGGGGAACGGCTTGCCCATGTGCCAGCGGCGGTACGCGTCGCTCATCCGCTCGGGGTTGGCTGGCCCTCCATTCCCGTCGTCGCACACGTAGACGGTGCCGAGCGACTCGAGGAAGAGGCGTCGCAGTCGGTCGGCGTACGGAGAGGGGATGGCAACGTCGCGCTCGCTCCTCTCCGTCTTGGTGGGAACGATCTGGACCTCGCCGCCCAGGAGCTGGACGCCGCGACTTACGCGGACGATGGCGCACCCGCCCTCCAGGAACTCAACGTCCTCCCAACGGACCCCGAACGCCTCGGATCGCCGCATCCCGCCGAAAGCCGACAGGATGTACGCGCCCTCCCACGGCTCGCCCTTGGCGGCCTGCAGGATCGACCTCAGCTCATCCTCGGTGTGGACCGCCGTGTTAACCTTGCGCGCGGGCTTCTTCGCGTCGGGCATGGAGTAGCGCTTCCGCATCACGCCGTTGTCGGTCAGCTCCTCGTCCTCCGCGAACGAGTACATCGCGCGCAGGACGGCGAAGCAGCTCTTCGCGGCCCCGTAGCTCATTCCGTCGAGCCATTCCTGCACGTCGCGCTTGGTGAGCCGCTCCAGGTCCCAGGAGCCGAACGCGGGGGCGATGTGGGCGTTGTAGGCGCTGACGTAACCCCGAACGGTCGACTTGGCGAGCCTCTGGATGTGCTGGAGGTAGCGCGTCTCCCAGAGCATGGACACCGTCATGCGCGAGCTTGCCTGGCGCTGGTCGTGGAGCATCCGGAGCTGTGCGAGGCGGGCGGTCGCCTCGGCCTTGGTGCCGTGCAGCGTCTCGAATCCCTGGCGGCGCTTGCCCGTGTCGGGGTCGGGCGGCAGGGGGTAGCGGATCTGGTACACGCCCGGCTTGTACCGTTCGATGCTGCCCCATGATGATCGTTTGGGCATTTTTCGGCTCCTTTCCTGTATGATTGGGGACACCACGGGCGGGGCGCGAACGGAGAGATACCTAAGCTACCCGCCCATTTCTGTACAATCGTGTCGGTACCTGAAAGCGGTTTGCCTGCCGTAGGGGGGGTCCTAGGCGGCGGCTTTTGCTGTCGTTTTTTTACTGCTCGAAGAGGTTGCCCGATTGCGCTGCTTCGCACATGGCGGATCTCCAGTCTCCAGGCACGCCTAACTCGTGGTATAGGTAGCCGAACGACGGCTCCCACTTTGCGAGAACTGCATCGAGTTCGCACGCAAGCGTTGCGGCATAGCTCAGGCTGTCGTCTGCGAACGGGTGGTCGGTCGAGAGCAGCGAGAGAAGCAGGAACGAGACGTAGAACGGTGCCCTCTGGTTGGCGCTCAGCCCCTTTATTCCCCTCGGTATCGCCGCCAGCTGTGCGCGGCCTACGAACGGCTCGAAGTGCGCCATGGCGTTCCTGGCCGCGCAGACAACCTTCAGCCAGTTCGACAAGATGGACTTCGGCGTGCCGAAAGATGCAGCGACTGCAGCCGTTGCCGTGTTGTCCTTGGTGTTCGCGTAAAGCTCGGAGAGGGTTCCCAATGTGATGCACTCTACGCCGAGCTCGATAGGGCACCTTCCGTCGGCGGAATCCATCGCCCTCGCTATCCGAGGGCTCCCCTTGAGCCTTTTCCTTTCGGCTTCGCTGCGGTATCGCCTCAGGCTGGCCTCGTGGTGCTTTGGTCGCAGGAAGTTCGAGGAATCGTAAACGCAGAAAGAGCCATGTTCATGGGACATGATGCCCGCGTACTGCGCCCGCATCTTCGTCTCGAAAACACCGATGTACTTGAACAGAACAGATTTGACCTCGCGGTCGAACAGCATCAGCCTGTGTGCGTCCTGGACGCGGGGAGCGTCCCGTGCGGGCTTCTGCTTGATGATCGCCAGGTACGGCCGCATATGCTCGTAGCTGGCATGGGAGAAGAGGAAGTCCGCCTCGCCCGTCATGGCATCGGCGAAGCCGCAGCGTCGAAGGCCCTCCATCAGCTCATCGTTGAGAAAAAGAAAGGCCGATGGCATGCTTGCACTGCCGTCAGCCTTGGAAAATTCGGCCAGGGGATTTCCACATCGTTGAGAGGTGCCCCTGGATCTGTCGCATTTGATGTTACCAGACGCGCTCGCCATCGTCAATCCTCCTAGAACCTCGTCACCGCGTAGACCACCTTGCCCAGGATCCGCACCTCTGGGGACTCGGGGTCCGAGCTGTCTATCATCCTGCGCCTGTGGTTGGGGTTCGAGCTGTCCGGCTCCAGCACCGCGATGCCGTCCATGAACTTCACGCGCTTGACCGTGGCGTCGTCGCCGTTGACCTTCACCAGCGCAATGTCCCCGCTATTCACCTGGGCATGCACGTCTATGAGCGCGTAGGTGCCGTCCACCAGCTGCCTGTCCATGCTGTCGCCGTTGATCCTGATGAAGAAGTTGCCCTCGCGGCAGTACTCCTCCGGGCAGTCGAGCGTGCCGCCGTCGACCTCGTAGGCTGGGCAGGGGTCGCCTGCATGCGCGGCTCCAACGATGGGGAGGGACCCTGTGGCGGGCCTGGGCGCGATAGTGGACACGCCGCGCGTCTTGGCGTAGTAGCCGTTCTCGGAGAGGAGATCGCCACTGGAAACGCCGAAATACTCGCACAACTGTTCCACCGTTTTAGGATGTGGCCTCACTATCTCCGACCTTTCCCATCTGGAAATTGTCATGGATTCGGTTTCGAGCTTTTTCCCAAGCTCGACTTGCGTTAATCCGCTGTCCTCGCGTAGAGCCTTTATGTTACGCGCGAAGGCGGTCTGCTTCTTCATTTTCGGCTCCTTAAATAATGTTTATAAAAAAGATTATAAAAGGTGTTGAAAGTTTAGTAACTAGACATTAGAATCCTAGCCACAGACAGATAAACGTCTAATTAAATGTATACTGAAAGGAACCGAAAATGATGGACGCAAACGAGCTGAAGAAGCAGATCGACTGCATGGAGAAGCAGGTGGACAACCTTGACCACCAGCTTTTTCAGATGCGCTCCGAGCTGTCGAAACGCGTGTTCGGCATGGACACCGTGGACATTGTGGCCATGGCCAACCGCATGAACGACCTGGAGGAGCGCATCGTGGTCGGCGACCAGAAGGTCGCGATGGCCAAGCGCATCCTCGGCTAATTTTTTTTTTGCCGTTTAACTAGACATAACCCGTATAGCCCGTAAATCAAGTAAACGTAAAACGTTAAGAATGAGCCAGAAGCCGCCTGGGCGGCTGGGAGGGGACGGCACCATGCAGGACATGGGGATTTGGAACGCGCCGCCCTCTCCCAAGCGCCCACACGGCGCATGCGCGGGAGGGCAGGTTCCGGACTTTCTTGCTCAACGACGACACAACACCCTCCCTCCCGCGCACTTCCACCTTCTGGCCCGCAGGGGCGCACGGATCCCCCGCCGCGCGTCCCTGCCGACCCAGGAAGGAAAGGAGCAGCCATGTGTTAGCGCTACTGTAAAAACAACCAATTTCGCCATCGCACATTAGCCAATTCCACCAACGCAATCCCGCCATTTGCGCCAACGTATTTTCACCATTTCCACCAACGCCGGGGCTTACGCTTCGACCGACAAGCGAACGATGCTTTCGGGAGGAGCGGGCCGTGGCGGAGAAGAACCTGATCGGAGAGT
>SKEF01000036.1_pt1 | contig 129907 bp, 115 predicted proteins | sample 4826691 | NCBI WGS metagenome assembly SKEF01 (sample SAMN11008816, study PRJNA524170) | human gut metagenome | biome: Human fecal sample; material: Feces; isolation source: fecal sample from pouch patient p23, p27 | host: Homo sapiens | place: Israel: Tel-Aviv | collected 2016-08-24
CCCATTATCAGGTGGTTATTGCGGTGAGGTCCCACCTCTTCCCATTCCGAACAGAGAAGTTAAGCTCACTTGCGCCGATGGTACTGCAATGCAATGCGGGAGAGTAGGTAGCCGCCTCCTTTTATCAAGAGCCTCAGATTTCGAAAGATTTCTGAGGCTTTTTTTGTTTTTCCCACAGATTTCACAGATGCTCACAGATTTTAGATCTGTTCGGTCTGGAATTTCGCAGATTTTTATTATCTTTGCAGCATGAATAGGAAAAGAATTAAAAAGAAGTTTGCTAATTTCGGTCAGCGTATGCTACGGATGCCTCGTACCCGAGGATTCGGAGTACAGTCACCTACAGCTTATTCTTTCCTGCGCAAGGTGGTTAACGAAAAGGGATTTCTCAGAAATTATCGCCAGACTCATGCTGGAATCTCCTCCTATCCCCAAGATGCACCCAGACAGAAACGTCTCCTCTTCCGCATCAGAACTGTTTATCCAAATGTAGTAGAACTCTCTGCTTCTTCCCTACTAAATAGAGAGGATTTCCAGCAGTTTTTCTGGAATGTGTCTGATGATACAGTTTTAGTAGTTACAGACATCAATCTCGATGCAGAATATAAAAAAGTATGGTTGCGTCTCGTAGCTGATAATTGTACCGTTTTGACCTTTGATTTGGTTGATTGTGGTATAGTTTTCTTCGATAAAACCAAATTTAAGCAGAATTTTAATGTAAATTATTGATTTGTGCGTAAATTTGTTCCATAAATATTTGGAATTTAAAATAAAAGTATTACTTTTGCAGCCAAATTAATAGAAACGTTAAATTATAGAGCTATGTATTGGACACTTGAATTGGCTTCAAAGCTTGAAGATGCACCATGGCCTGCAACAAAAGAAGAGTTGATTGACTATGCAACTCGCTCTGGTGCGCCTCTAGAAGTTCTAGAGAATTTGCAGGAGATAGAAGACGAAGGCGATGTTTACGAAAGCATCGAAGACATCTGGCCTGATTATCCTTCAAAGGATGACTTCTTGTGGAATGATGACGAGTACTAATCTCGATGATAGGGCTGCTCTCTGATAAGAGGGTAGCCTTTTTCATCTTTTGTTTCTTGCTTATATATAATAATGTGTAAGAAATTCCGTTATCTTATTGTGTTGAAAAGATTTATCATTATATGGATTCTGCTAGTGGGGGTGCTCGAAGTGAGGGCACAGTATGATCCTTCCTATAGTCATTACTTTGACATGGAACCATCATTCAATCCTGCTGCTGTGGGTAAGCAGTCGAAACTCAATGTTACGGCGGCCTACGCACTTGATATGGCTGGATTCGAACATAACCCCCGTACCTTTCAGGTGGCGGCTGACATGCCTTTCTTCCTGTTCAATCACAGGCATGGAGTAGGCTTATCGTTACAGAATGACCAGATAGGTCTTTTTACCCATCAGCGCCTGGCTTTACAGTATGCTTTGCAGAATAAACTCCTGGGTGGAACGCTGAGCGTGGGTGTACAAGGAGGTATGCTGAGTGAGAAGTTTGATGGTAGCAAGGTGGATTTGGGAGAAAGTGGTGACCCTGCCTTTTCTACTTCAGACGTAAATGGAAGCGGAATGGATTTGAGTCTGGGTTTGTATTATCAGCATAAGGCTTGGTATGTTGGACTTTCTGCCCAGCATCTTACATCGCCTACGATTAATCTAGGTGAGACCAACGAATTGAAAATAGATGCCACATATTATTTGACTGGTGGATACAATATTCGACTGAGAAATCCGTTCTTAACAATAAAGCCGTCTGTTCTTGTTACAACAGATGGTACCACATGGCGAGGCGACCTGACAGGAAGGTTAGTTTACCAATATGAGAAACGGATGTTGTATGGTGGAGTAACCTACAGTCCGGACAGATCGGTAACCGTGCTGGTAGGCGGTAGTTTTCATGGGGTAGTGCTTGGTTACAGTTACGAGGCATACACCTCCAAGCTCAGTGCCGGAAATGGCAGTCATGAACTCTTTGTAGGGTATCAGACCGATATCAACCTGACCAAGAAAGGCAGAAACCGGCATCAGAGCGTCAGAATATTATAATGTAAATAGAAATAAGAACATAGTAGAATCATAAAACAATGAAGAAAAGTATATTGCTCCTTAGTGCATTAGCTATATTGCTCACCTTGAGCGGCTGCTTCGGTGCCAAGCAAGCTTCTGTTGCAGGCAGAGGTGGCGAGGTGGTTGGCGTGAGCGGTAGAAGCTTTGTAGAGCCAGCCCCTTATGGTATGGTAAAGATAAACCGTGGCTTCCTGAAAATGGGAATGGAGACCCAAGACTCACTCTGGGGAATGAAAACACCACGCAAGGATGTGTCGGTGGATGGATTCTGGATGGATGATACCGAAATCACCAATTCAGAATATAAGCAGTTTGTGGCTTATGTGCGTGATTCTATCCTTCGTACACGTCTGGCTGATCCTGCTTATGGAGGCGACGAGACTTACATGATTACTGAAGATAAGAATGGCGATCCGGTTACGCCTCATGTAAACTGGAAGAAAGCGCTGCCTAAGAAACCTAATGAGGATGAGCAGAGAGCTTTTGAAAGTTTGTATGAAACCAATCCGGTTACAGGAGAAAAACTCATCGACTGGCGCCAGCTCAACTATAAATACGAAATCTATGATTATACAGCTGCGGCTCAGCGTAAGTTCCGCCTGAATCCACAGGAACGTACCCTTAACACCGATGTGAAGATAAATCCGGACGAGGTGGTGATGATTTCGAAAGATACCGCTTATTACGATGATGAGGGTAGAGTGGTGCGTGAGACTATCAACCGTCCGCTTTCAGGACCTTGGGATTTCCTCAACACCTATATCGTGAATGTTTATCCTGATACTACCTGTTGGGTAAACGACTTCAGAAATGCAGAGAATGAAACCTATCTGAGAAGTTATTTCAGCAATCCTGCGTATAATGACTATCCGGTAGTCGGTGTTACCTGGGAACAGGCAAATGCCTTCTGCGCCTGGAGAACAGACTATCTGTTGAAGGGCTTGGGTCCTGAAGCAAGATATGTGCAGCGTTACCGTCTGCCAACCGAGGCAGAATGGGAATATGCTGCAAGAGGCAAGAACCAGAATGAATTTCCTTGGGACAATGCGGATGTGAAGAATGGGGATGGCTGTTTTTACGCCAATTTCAAACCAGACAGGGGCAACTATACCAAAGACGGCAACCTGATAACCAGCAAGGTAGCTATCTATTCGCCAAATTCTAATGGACTTTACGATATGGCTGGTAATGTGGCAGAGTGGACAAGTACCGTTTATACAGAGTCGGGTGTTGACGCAATGAGCGATTTTAACCCAACTTTACAGTATAATGCTGCCATAGAAGACCCTTACCGTTTGAAGAAGAAGAGTGTAAGAGGTGGTTCCTGGAAAGACCCTGAGTCGTTTATCCGTTCGGCATGGCGCACTTTCGAGTACCAGAATCAGCCTCGCTCATACATCGGATTCCGTTGCGTGAGAAGTCTTGCTACTACGGCAAGCGGAAAACAGAAACCATTGAAGAATAAGAATAGGAGATAAATAATATGAGCTATTATAGCAAATTCAATATCGTATACCGCTTGCAGAAGTGGATGGATAGTGTGCCGGGTCAGACATTCCTTAACTATGCTTACAGTTGGGGTGCCTCTATCGTAATCGCTGGTACCCTCTTTAAGTTGACCCATCTTCCTGGTGCCAATCTCATGCTTTTCTTAGGTATGGGAACCGAGATTCTCGTGTTCTTCCTTTCTGCTTTCGACCGTCCTTTCGACAAGACTGCCGAAGGTAGAGACTTGCCTACCCATGCTACAGAAGAGTATCTGGAAGGAAAGGTGTCGGCTGAAGAAATGATGACTGCCAAGAATCGTTCTGAAACCATTCAACCTCAGGTTGCTTCTCCAGTCTCTCCTGTAATGACTGCTGCGCCAGAACTGACTCCACTTAATCCTGAGGTGGTGGAAGTTCAGAACAGCTACGTAGAACAGTTGAAGAGCCTGGTAGAAACCTTGAGTAAGGTAAACGAACAGAGTAGCCGACTGACTCGTGACAGCGAGGAGATGGAGAATCTGAACCGTACCTTGACAGGTATCAGCAGGGTATACGAGATGCAGCTGAAAAGTGCCAGTCAGCAGATTGGTACCATTGACCAGATCAATGAGCAGACCAAGATGATGGCAAAGCAGATAGAACAGTTGAACAAGATTTATACCCGTATGATTGATGCCATGACCATCAATATGCGTGTGGCGGCTCCTCATGTAACAAGTGAAGAGTAAAGAACGAAGAAAATAAATAGAATCAAGCAAATTTATATCCATGGCAATCAAGAAAAGACCGGTTTCGCCTCGCCAGAAGATGATTAACCTGATGTATGTCATCCTGATGGCTATGTTGGCGCTGAATACTCCTACAGATGAGGAATTCGGTGTCAAAGGCAAGTCTGTTGTCGAGAAAATCAAGAAAAGTCTTGCCGATGATGGGAAGAAATCGGATGAGGAGAAGAAAAATATAGATCTGGTAGAACTGAATGTGAATGAACTCGATGCATTCGTTATTCCGGAGAAAACAACCCTCTATGCCGGTGAACGTTTCAATTCGCATGTGGTGATGGCTGCAATAGATAGTACACAGCGCCCGGAAATCTATGTGAATGGTAGTAGGCTGAATGCCGAGAATGGCAGATACAGTTTTGTGGCAGGTGGCGTAGGTGAGCATCAGTTTGGCGGTTACATTCTGATGAGAGGCAAGAATGGCGAGATGATGCGACGCAATTTCGTTCAGAAATACACCGTATTGCCTGTTCCTAACACTGCTACCGTTGCTGCCGACCTGATGAATGTGCTCTATGCAGGCTATGCCAATCCTATCAGTATCAGCGTTCCTGGTGTTCCGGCAAATGCTATCTCTGCTTCCATGACAGGCGGTTCTTTCGTAGCTAAGGGCAATGGTCATTTCGTGGCTACACCTTCAGCGGTAGGTAAGGATGTTATCATCCATGTGACAGCCCGCGATAAGGGACAGGTGAGAAGTCTGCCTCCATTCGTATTCCATGTAAGAAAACTTCCTGACCCAACTGCTTATATCGCGATGGGTACAGACAGATTTAGAGGTGGTGCTCTATCGAAAGGTGCTCTGATGGGTGCTCCAGGCATTCATGCAGCCATAGATGACGGACTCCTTGATATTCCGTTTAAGGTGCTGGGCTTCGAAACCGTATTCTTCGATAATATGGGAAATGCCATACCTTTGGCTTCGGCAGGTTCCAATTTCTCAGAACGACAGCGCGAAGAGTTCAGAAAACTGTCAAGAAACCGACGCTTCTATATCTCGCATATCAAGGCTGTAGGTCCTGATGGAATTACCCGAAATCTGCCGGCAGCAATGGAAGTTATCGTTAGGTAAGTGAAGAGTTCAACGGCTTTACTTATCATAAAGTTCAAAGTTCAATGTTCAAAGTTCAATGTAATGAAAAAGATATTATTCATATTCATGCTTTTGGGAATGGTGCAGAGCATCATGGCACAGCCAGCGGCTCGCAGAAAGCAGGCTCAGCAAAAGGCACAACAGTCGAATGCTGACAATATGACCTTGCGTGCCAAACTTTATTTCCCTACAGCCATCCCGATGGATGAGGACGTGGTTTGGAGAAGAGACATCTATCGTGAACTCAATCTCACAGATGATGCCAATGCTGCCTTGTATTATCCTGTAGAGCCAACAGATGGTAAGATGAATCTCTTTACCTATATCTTTAAACTGATGTTTACGGGTAGAGTACCTGTTTATCAGTATCGTATGGATGGTAATGAAGATTTTTCTGCCGCCAACCGTCTTACTCCGAAAGCATTCGTAGATAATTATCATATCTACTACGAGAAGACTGATAATGGAAAGGTGCATATTGATGACAGCGATATTCCATCAGCAGAAGTGAAGGCATACTATGTGAAGGAGACTTCTTATTATGACCAGAAAACAGCTTCCTTCCATACCAAGGTATTGGCTTTGTGCCCTATCATGACCCGTAATGATGACTTTGGAGATGTAGGAAACAAGTATCCGCTCTTCTGGGTGAAGTATGATGATCTGGCTCCTTTCCTGGCTAAGCAGCAGCTGATGACCAGTAATGTGAACAATGCTGCTGTGATGAGTGCAGAAGATTATTTTACCAAGAATCTGTATCAGGGTAAAATCTACAAGACCAATAATATGCAGGGCAATACCCTGGCACAATACTGTCCTTCGGATACGGCTATGGCGAAGGAACAGAAACGCATTGAGGCTGAGTTGGAAGCCTTTGAGAAGAATATCTGGGGTAATCAGGCTCGGAAGGATTCTCTTGACAGTATTGCCAAGGCAGAAAAGAATATGGATGCCAAGACTCTGAAGAAAAGCCGTAACAGAAGAAGTGGTTCTGCATCTAAACCAGCTAAGACTTCTACTGTTAAAAAACGCAGATCAGGAGGAAGCAATGTTTCTTCTGGTGGCTCAGCTAGGGTAACGGTTCGTAGAGAGCGTCATTAATTTATATAAGAATTAAAGTAAATATAGAATGAAGAAAGTTTTATCAGTATTAATGGTTGTAGCAGCCATGATGTTTGCTACAAATGCTAATGCCCAGATTAAGTTTGGTTTGAAGGGCGGTTTGGATGTTACTAACATGTCTTTGAGTAACGATGTATTCGATGCATCTAACAAGACAGGTTTCTTTGTTGGTCCAATGGTAAAGGTTACTATCCCTATTGTTGGCTTGAGTTTTGATGCTGCTGCCTTGTACGATCAGAAGGAAGCTAAGGTGTCTGTAAATGATGCAGAGACAACAATGACTCAGAAATCTCTTAATATTCCTGTAAACGTACGTTATGGCTTTGGCTTGAGCAGCTTGGCTAATGTTTTCGTTTTCGCTGGTCCACAGTGGGGTATCAACGTTGGTGACAAGAACTTCGAGTGGAATAAATCAGGCTGTTATTCTCTGAAGAAAACAAACTTCAGTGTAAACGTAGGTCTGGGTGTTACCCTGCTGAGCCATCTCCAGCTCTCTGCAAACTATAACATCGCTTGCGGTAAGACTGCAGATGTTACCTGGGAGGAAACAAGCGAAAAGATTGTGAATGGTAACAGTAAGAATAACAGTTGGCAGATTGCTTTGGGTTATTGGTTCTAATCTCGTAAAAGAACAGGAAAGATTATGGGTGAGAACATCGTATGGTCTCGTCTAGTACATCTTAAAATATATAAAAGCAGGTATCCGATGATGGGTATCTGCTTTTTTTTTGCTAACTTTGCAAGTCGAAAGCCTGAATAATGGATATTTCAAGGTTAAAGAATATTAGATATGAAGTATGTAGATGTGATATTACCCCTTCCGCTCGACGGAACCTTTACTTATTCTGTCCCTGATGGGATGGAAGGGAAAGTGGTGCCTGGGGTACGCTTGCTGGTTCCTCTTGGTAAAAGTAAGAAATATATCGCAATGGCTACCCGGCTGCATGATGATAAGCCTGCATTCTCCTGCAAAGCTGTCGAGGCGGTACTTGACAATACGCCTTCGCTGTTGCCTCAGCAGATGAGATTGTGGCAATGGATTGGCTATTATTATATGGCTCCGTTAGGCGATGTCTATAATGCTGCTATGCCTGGTGGTCTGAAGTCTACAGAGAAATTCAAGCCCAAGATGGAACTCTATGTAGAACTTGCCAGTACGTACCGTAGTGAACAGGCACTTCATGTAGCGCTCAACCTGGTGCAGAGAGCCTTGAAGCAAGCCAAAACTTTAACCACCTTTCTGAGTCTCTCACATTGGGACAGCCTTGATGGTGATACGCCTAGGGAAGGCATTAAAAAAGTGACCAAGGAAGAACTGATGAATGAGAGCCATTGTACGGCTGCTGTTGTCAAGGCGCTTATCGACAGGGGAATTCTCTTTACTTATGAATTGGAAATAGGACGATTGAATACGAATGGAGAATCTCATCTTGACTTGATTAAACCTCTCTCCTTGGCTCAGCAAGATGCCTATAATGGTATCCTGATGCAAATGATGAAAAAGGATGTTGTATTGCTTCATGGTGTGACATCAAGCGGAAAGACGGAAATCTACATTCATCTTATCAGAAAAGCCATAGAGGAGCATAAGCAGGTGCTCTATCTTCTGCCGGAAATCGCTCTGACCGTACAAATCATGGAGCGCCTTCATAGAGTTTTCGGTGACCGGCTGGGCATCTATCATTCTAAATATAGTGATGCTGAACGTGTAGAAATCTGGCAGAAGCAACTCTCTGATCATCCCTATGATGTAATCCTGGGTGCAAGAAGTGCCGTCTTCCTGCCTTTTAAGAATTTGGGACTCGTCATCATAGACGAAGAGCACGAGACTTCCTTCAAACAACAGGATCCCGCTCCGCGCTACCATGCCAGAAGTGCTGCCATTGTGCTTGCCAAGATGTATGGGGCTAAGACATTATTGGGTACGGCTACGCCTTCGATGGAGAGTTATTATAATGCGCAGCAAGGCAAGTATGGACTGGTAGAGCTGAAGACAAGATACAAAGGTATTCAGTTGCCGGAAATTCAGGTGGTGGATGTAAAAGACTTGCGCCGCCGTAAGATGATGAGCGGTCCTTTCTCTCCACAGCTTTTGGCTGCAGTAAGAGAGGCTTTGAAGAATGGGCAACAGGCAATCCTCTTTCAGAATCGTCGTGGTTTTGCGCCGATGGTTGAATGTAAGGTATGTGGTTGGGTGCCGAAATGTAAGAACTGTGATGTCTCGCTTACGTTACATAAAAGCATTAACTTGCTGACTTGCCATTATTGTGGTTACACTTATCCGGTTCCTACGGAATGTCCTAACTGTGGCAGTACGGAAATCATGGGACGTGGTTTTGGTACCGAGAAGATAGAAGACCAGATAGCGGAAATCTTTCCGGAAGCCAAGATTGCCAGAATGGATTTGGATACAACACGTACACGAAATGCCTACGAACGTCTTATCGCAGACTTCTCTGAAGGCAGAACGAATCTTCTCATAGGCACGCAAATGGTTTCTAAGGGTCTCGATTTCGATAAGGTGAGTGTAGTTGGCATCCTGAATGCTGATTCAATGCTCAACTATCCCGATTTCCGCGCCTACGAGCATGCTTTCATGATGATGGCACAGGTGAGTGGTAGAGCTGGAAGAAAAGGTAAGCGTGGCTTGGTGATTCTACAGACCAAGAATCCTAACTTGCCTGTCATCGGACAGGTGGTGAATAATGATTATGAAGGTTTGTATCAGGGTATTCTGGAGGAGAGAAGAACTTTTCATTATCCACCTTTCTTTCACCTGATTAATGTGTATGTAAAACATAAATATGATAAGGTATGCGAACAGGCTAGTCATGAGCTCAGCAAAACGCTGAGAAGCTGGTTTGGCGAGCGTGTGTTGGGACCCGATAAACCTGCTGTGGCAAGGGTTAAGACGATGAACATTCGAAAGATTGTTATCAAACTGGAAAATGGTATTGATCAGCAGAAGGTAAGAGAATATCTGAAGTTTGCTCAGCAACAGATGGGAAAGGATCCGAGATATGGAGCTCTGCAGATTTATTATGATGTAGACCCGTTGTAGTCTCCTGCCCATCCTTTTCTCTGGCAGAATGGTAGAAAATAAGATTGGTAAATAAAATGAAAAAGGCTATCCGTTACTTGTTGCAAGAACGGGTAGCCTTTTATTTATGATAATTGTAGTTATGTTTAGAAGTTGATGTCGAGACCCACTGCGAATACGTTGTTGTTACGTGTGTAGTCAGAACTGTAGGTCTTTCCTGTTAGTTCTACATTCTCTGAAGTCTTCTTGTGCTGATAGAAGGTATGGAAGTAAGCTACGTTCAGATCCATCTTCTTATTGATGTGGTATACACCACCGACTGCTACAGAGTTTGAACTGACAACGAATGATTTGTCGTCCATGTATTCATCGCTCAAGCCATAGTTGGTATTCTGCCAGCCAGTACTCAAGGTAATCTTCTTGTTTACGTCTACCTCTACACCTGCGTTGTATTCCAATGTACCACGCTTTAACTTCTCCTGTCGGTTGTTGTAAGATGTAGCGTGCTTGTCATCGAACCAGTGGAAACCTACGTTTACGCGTACTGCATTTACAGGACTGTAGCCTACACCGAGTGCCAGATAAGCAGGAATATCACCAGCAATCTTCTTGCCATCCTCATATTCACCGATAGCCTCTTCGAGCTCTGTATCGAACTGAGTCTTCAAGCCAGCCATTGTCTTTACTACATCACCGTTAGTCAAAACTGCTTGAGTAGTATTTGTTGCAGTGGCTAGAGCTTTCTCTGGAGTCATACCCTTATTTGTGAACACCTGAGTCAATGTTCCAACCATCTGTCTTGACAAGTTGTCTGGGAGGGCACTGATACTAGGAGCCTGATTTACAGACTTGTTCTTCAAACGTATGCGAGTCTTGAACTCATATTTTGCAGAGAAGTTCCACTTGCCTGTCTTGAAGTCTACACCGATGATAGGAGTAAAGCCGATGCCGCTCTGATCACAGCTCAATTCAATGTTGGCTGCATTTTCCTTGTTAGGGTCGAGTACCTTGTAAAGAGGCATGTTGCCTACCTTGATGTTTTCAACATATCCATAGTAGTTTGTTGAAGCATAAACGCCACGCACGCCTGCAAATGCGCTGAAGTTGTCGCTGAATTTATATGCAGCACCTACAGAGAGACCGTAATAGTACTGACGTCCATGCATATAGCTATTGTAACTATATTCGCCTTTCTGACCGAAAGCTTGGTCGGTTGTAAACATTTGCATTCCTGGCTGTCCAAGTGTGTTACCCAATACATTGTCAACAGTTCTTGCCAAGCCGCAAGCAGCCATCGCTGTTTCTGCTACAATCTTCTCGAAAGAGCCCAGACCATTATCGAAGGTACACTTGCCGCCGCCACCTGTGAGGGCGAAGCTAGCCTGAAGTGACCATCTACCTTTATTATAAGCATACTGGAATGAAGGGATGACAGGCGCAAAAGCCTCACCCTTGAATGTACGAGGAGTAATCGAATTGTTCACATTGTTTTTGAACAGAGCATAATCATTTTCAATGCTACGTGTCTGGTAAGCCAACTGCCAGTTGATGGCGAGATGGTGACCTTCACCCATGAATACAACTCCGGCTGGATTATAATAAACGCCGTCGATACCAATTGAAGCCTCACGGCTCATCATTCTGTTGAATGCTACATGTTGATTGGTGTTGGTGAGCAAACCGCCTGCGAAAGATGGGGTTGCACAAGCCATCGCAATGGCTAAACTAACTAATTTTAGTTTCTTCATCTTAATAATATTAAATAAAAACGTCCGCAAAGGTAACTATAATGTTCTTTTTCGCTATAGTTTTCTTGAAATATTTAAAGCATATTAACGCAAAAAGCCCTTTCTCTTGCACAGATTTTAAAAACTGTGCAAGAAAAAGGGCTTTTATCGGTTATGTTTTACCTTTTTGTATATCCGTTTTTACGCTTTACGGCATAAGAACTTCACGTAGTGTATCTTTACTCTTGTTCTTTAGACTCCTGACTCGTCTTTTTACCGGCATTCTGTTTTACGTTTAAGTGAGGATACGAAATACGGGTATGGTAAATAGCCTTGAGTCGTTCGATGAGTACCTGCTTAGCGAGAGCGATGTCTCGGAACGTGATAGGGCACTCCTTGAAGAAACCATCTGCCACCTGTCCGTCGATGAGTTTATTGACGAGGTTACTGATGCTTTCTTCAGTATATTCGTTCAGAGAGCGCGAAGCCGCTTCAACCGTATCTGCCATCATCAGGATGGCCTGTTCGCGGGTAAATGGGTTCGGACCAGGATATTGGAACTGTGACTTGTCAATCACCTCTGTAGGGTGAGCATTACAGTAATTAATATAGAAATACTTGGTGATGCCCGTTCCGTGATGAGTAGTGATGAAATCCTTTATGATGCCTGGCAGACCAACCTTCTCTGCCATCTTCAGACCTTCTGAAACATGGCTTATGATAATCTGTGCGCTCTCAAGGTCGCTTAACTGGTCGTGAGGATTAACGCCCGCCTGATTCTCTGTGAAGAAAACAGGGTTAGTCATCTTACCGATATCATGATAGAGTGCTCCGGTACGCACCAGGAGACTGTTGGCTCTGATGCGGTTGGCAATCTCTGCTGCCAGGTTACCTACGGTGATAGAATGCTGGAAGGTGCCTGGAGCAATCTCACTCAGGTTGCGAAGTAATCCCTTGTTGGTATTTGACAACTCGAAGAGTGTAACATTTGATGTAAATCCAAACATCTTTTCTATAATGTACATGAGCGGATAAGAGAGTAGCAGGAAGATGCCGTTTACAGTAAAGTAGGTATACATGCTGGTATCTACGTTGAACACCTGGTTGTCCTGCATCAGCTGAAGGGCAAGATATACTACACTGCTGGCTATAGTTACCAACAGGGCTGTGATGAATATCTGCGAGCGCTTGCTGAGTTCACGCAAACTGTAAATAGCAACAAGACCAGCTACCAGCTGTACGATGATAAACTCGTACTGGTACTTTACTGCTGCTGCACAAATAAGAATCATCGTAACGTGGCTGATAAAGGCTGTACGCGAGTCCATAAACACACGTACGAAGATAGGCGCCATGGCAAATGGGATGATATAGACACTGAAGAAATTGTGTTTCATCATGAGTGACACAAAGATAGGGAACAGCGTAATCATCGCATAAAGCATGGTAATGCTGCGCGGCTTATCAAAATAGTCTTTTCTGAAAAGTGAGAGATAAGAGGTAAACAGCATGACAAGAATGAAGATAAACAGTACCTGTCCGATGATAGTGGTTGTCAGTTCTTCCTGGGTAGAACTGCGGCGCTTCATCTCCTTATCGAATGAATTGAGCACCCGATAGGTATTGTTTGTAATCACTTCTCCACGATCCACAATCTTCTGACCGCTCATCACCATTCCGCTTGCCAGTGGAATGCTGCTCATCATGTCGGCTTTCTCTGCCTCGCTTCTTTCCTTATCGTATATGACGTTAGCTTCAACATAATTGTTAAGGTTGCAACGGGATAAAAGCTGTCGCTGGGTTGCCAGTTTCTCATCGTAGAAGATGCGTTCGTAAGCGGCAATAGTAGAGTAGAACGAACCGATAGGTACGCTCTTCACATTCTTTCCGTTGATAATTCGTATCATACTGGTAGAATCTTTGTAGATACGATTATATTCCGTGGTAGCGATGATGCCGGTCTGATAAAGGCGCTGAAGCTGGTGGGTTATGAGTCCCACATATTCTTTTGGCAAACCTGGTACACCTTGGCTGAAGTCGTGCAGGAAACGGCTCACCTGTTCGCTGCCGATGGATTCATTGACAGAATAATAAGGTTGGAATTGCTTCATCAGCGAATCCTGTTCACGCTTGATGGCTTCATCGGTCTTATAGATCGGAAAGTCAAATTTTGCGATGACGGAACCATACATCCATGGCTTTCCAACATCGTACCGGAACATCCTTCCTTCGTTGCGAGGAAGGAACCAAACAATGATAGCAACGGTAATTAATATCAAAACCGTTTTTGTGGCGAAATTGCGCCAATAGTTCTCTTCTGGGTTGTTAAATATGCTCATTTTCCTACTTTTTTCTTACTTATTTCGTTTTACAGTGCGAAAATACGAAAAAAAACGGCTAAAATCGCAAAAAAAGATGTAAATTTGCAGAAAAATTTGAAAATAGCTATAAAAAGACATGGCAGATAGAAAAGTAAGGGTGCGTTTTGCCCCTAGTCCAACGGGTGCATTGCACATTGGCGGTGTTCGTACCGCTCTGTATAATTATTTGTTTGCTCGCCAACATGGAGGTGAGCTGGTGTTCCGTATTGAGGATACAGATTCTCATCGTTTCGTGCCTGGAGCCGAAGAATATATCCTGGAATCTTTCAAGTGGCTGGGTATCCAGTTTGACGAGGGTGTAAGTTTCGGTGGAGAGCATGGACCTTATCGCCAGAGTGAACGTCGTGATATCTATAAGCAGTATGTTCAGCAGCTCCTGGATAATGATAAGGCGTATATTGCTTTTGATACTCCTGAGGAGTTGGAAGCGAAACGTGCCGAAATCCAGAATTTCCAGTATGATGCTCATACTCGTATGCAGATGCGCAACTCTCTGACTCTTTCTAAGGAAGAGGTTGATAAGCTGATTGCTGACGGAAAGCAGTATACTGTACGTTTCAAGATTGAACCGGGACAGGAAATTCACGTGAACGATATGATTCGTGGTGACGTGAAGGTAATGAGTGATATCCTGGATGATAAGGTACTTTATAAGAGTGCTGATGAATTGCCAACTTATCACCTGGCAAATATCGTAGACGACCACCTGATGGAAATCTCTCATGTAATCCGCGGTGAGGAGTGGTTGCCTAGTGCGCCTTTGCACGTACTTCTTTATAAGGCTTTCGGTTGGGAAAATACCATGCCTCGTTTTGCGCATCTTCCTTTGCTTCTTAAGCCTGAAGGTAAAGGTAAGCTGAGTAAGCGTGATGGCGACCGCCTCGGTTTCCCGGTATTCCCGCTGGAGTGGCATGATCCTAAGACTGGCGAGGTTTCTTCCGGTTATCGTGAGAGTGGCTACTTCCCAGAGGCTGTAGTCAACTTCCTGGCGCTCCTCGGCTGGAATCCTGGTACAGAACAGGAAATCTTCTCTCTTGATGAACTGGTGAAGGCTTTTGATATTTCACGTTGCTCTAAGGCTGGTGCCAAGTTCGACTTCAAGAAGGGAATCTGGTTCAACCACGAATACATTCTGATGAAGAGCGATGATGAAATAGCTAACCTCTTTGCCCCTATTGTTGCAAACAATGGTGTAGAGGAAACTCTGGACCGCGTAAAGCAGGTGGTACACATGATGAAGGATCGTGTGAACTTTGTCTATGAACTGTGGCCATTGTGTTCTTTCTTCTTCATTGCTCCTACAGAGTATGATGCTAAGACAGCCAAGAAGCGCTGGAAGGAATATTCTGCACAGCAGATGACAGAACTTGCAGATGTGCTTGAAGGTATTGAGGATTTCTCTATCGAAGGTCAGGAACCTGTCGTGATGAAATGGGTAGAGGATAAGGGCTATAAGCTGGGTGATGTGATGAACGCATTCCGTCTGACTCTCGTTGGTGAGGGTAAGGGCCCGGGTATGTTCGATATCTCTGCCTTCCTTGGCAAGGAGGAAACTCTGCGCCGTCTTCGCAAGGCAATCGAAGTTTTGGGTTAATTCACAATAATTTCTCTCTGAATGGCTTTCTGCAGCATATTGCTGAAGGCTATTCAGAGAGTTCACGTATTTATAGATAGTAACCAATATAAAGAAATATCATGATCTATAATATCGTAATATATTTCGTCCTTTGGGGCATAGCCATTGCAAGTCTGTTCAATGAAAAGGTGCGCAAGATGTGGCGTGGTGAGCGTGAGGCTTTCAAAATATTGAAGCAGAAGGTGGATCCTAACGCTAAGTACATTTGGTTTCATGCTGCATCGCTCGGTGAGTTTGAACAGGGACGACCTTTGATGGAACGTATCCGCAAGGACTATCCTCAGTATAAGATTCTGCTTACCTTCTATTCTCCTTCAGGTTATGAGGTGCGCAAGAACTATGAGGGAGCTGACATCATCTGTTATATGCCGGTGGATACTCGGTTGAACGCCATCCGTTTCCTTAGATTGGTACGTCCTGTGATGGCTTTCTTCATCAAGTATGAGTTCTGGTCTAATTTCCTTCATATCCTGAAGCATCGCAACATTCCTACTTATAGCGTGAGCAGTATCTTCCGCGAGGATCAGGTGTTCTTCAAATGGTATGGCAGAAGCTATGCTGGAGTGCTGAAGTGCTTTACCCGTTTCTTCGTACAGAACGAAGAGAGTAAGCGATTGCTCGAAGGTATCGGCATCACGGCTGTGGATGTGGTAGGAGATACCCGTTTCGACCGTGTTCTCCAGATAAAGGAGGCTGCCAAGCAATTGCCGATTTGCGAGGCTTTCAGAACAGGAGTAGCTTCATCTCAGTCTGCTGATGTACCTCATCATGATTTCAAGGTATTTGTTGCCGGTAGCTCTTGGCCACCAGATGAGAATATCTTTATACCTTTCTTTAATGAGCATAAGGATTGGCGCCTGCTGATTGCTCCTCATGTCATCGCTGAAGAGCATCTGAAGTTGATTCTTTCTCTGATAAAGGGCAAGAAGGTAGTGCGCTATACGCAAACAACTCCTGAAGAAGCTGCGGAGGCTGATGTCTTGATCATCGATTGTTTCGGATTGTTGAGCAGTATGTACAACTATGGTGATGTGGCTTATATCGGTGGTGGCTTTGGTGTAGGTATTCATAACACCTTGGAGGCTGCCGTATGGAATATGCCGGTTATCTTTGGTCCGAACAATAAAAAGTTTCAGGAGGCTCAGGGCTTGCTGAAATCGGGTGGAGGTTTTGAAATCAATACCTATGAGGATTTCTCAGGTTTGATGAGTTCTCTGATGAATGATGAGACCTTCCTGAAACAGGCTGGCGATAAGGCTGGTGCCTTCGTGGCTCATTTGGCTGGCGCTACTGATAAGGTCTTGGCAAGTGTAAAGTTGTAATAGCTTCATTATATACATATATAAAAAGGTCTCATGAATGTTTTTCTTCATGAGACCTTTTCTTGTAAATGTATGTGCCGTAAACCAGGCATCCTGCCTTTATTTGATAATGCGGTAGTAATCCTCTTTTCTTGGTTTTACGGTATGAGGATGCGCAGAAGCATAACCCAAGGCTAAGGCTCCTACTCCCATCAAACCTTCTGGAAGATTCCAGTCTTTCATCAACTTCTTGCCTTCTTCTGATGCAAACATGCCGTCTTCACGGTTAATCCAGCAAGATGCAAGACCGATAGAGTGGGCAGCAAGCATCATATTGCCTAAGATAAGGCTGCCATCTTTCACACCGTTAACGTTGCTTTCTGGTGCCAGAACGATAACGATGGTTGGCGCTCCATAGTAAGGATCGCTTTCTACCCCCATGATTTCTGCGTTCATCTTGCGAAGCTGGGCGCAAATCTCAGGATTCTGAACGGCAATGATGAAAGGCTCCTGGGTTCCATGACCTGTTGCTGCCCATGTGCCGGCTTCCAATACCGTCTTCAACTCTTCGTCGGTAATCTGATCTGCCTTGAAGCGACGAATGCTTCTTCTCTCCTTAATGGCTTTCAAAACTTCATTTTCCATCTTATCTTGTTTTAAACATTTTGTTTAGAAATCTTTTCTCTTTCTTCGCTCTTTTATGCAGGGCATCCGCTTAAATCCTCTTCATCCATATACTGGCTGAGAACCCGAGCAATGCGGGTCAGACCCTGCATCAGGGTCTTGCGAGGACAGGCGATGTTGAGGCGCAGGTAGCCCTGGCCAGCCTTTCTGCCATACATCGTACCACTGTTGACGAATACCTTACCATCGTTCATCAGCTTTTCATAAGCCTCGTCGCTTGACAGTTCGAATGGCAGGATATCGAGCCATACCAGGTAGGTGCCTTCAAGGCGGGTAACGCGAACTTGTGGCAATTCGGTATTGAAGAATTCCTTTACTGCCTGATAGTTCTCGTAGAGATATTGGTTCAATTCATCCAACCATTCTTCTCCCTCATTGTAAGCTGCCTGTAGGGCGATAACGCCGAATGGGTTTACGTCACAAACCTCATTGATGTTGATGGCACGGTTGATGCGGCGGCGCAATGTTGCATCCGGACAGATAATGTTGGCTATCTGGAGTCCTGCAATATTGAATGACTTTGATGGAGAATTCAATACTACGCAGTTGTCACGGCAAGCTTCGCTGATGCTGGCAAATGGAGTATACTGATAGCCTGGCATGATGAGCTCGCAATGAATTTCATCTGCGATGACCTTTACCCCGTACTTGAGACAGATGTCGTTCATTCGCTCAAGTTCCTCTTTCTTCCACACTCTTCCGGCTGGATTGTGAGGATTGCAGAGGATGAAGGCTGTGGTCTTCTCATCGGCACATTTGCGCTCGAAGTCTTCGAAATCTATCTCATAAGTGCAGTTGCCCACACGTTTCAGTTCGTTTTCTACTACTTCGCAGCCGCTGTTCGTAATGCAGGAGAAGAAGCAGTTGTAGACAGGTGTCTGTACCAATACCTTTTCGCCAGGCATGCAGATGGCTTTCAGACAGCAGGAAATGGCTGGTACAACGCCTGAAGTATAGAGAATCCAGTCTTTCTCTATCTTCCACTGGTGGCGGCGGGAGAACCAGCTGATGATAGCCTCGTAATAAGAATCAGGTACGAGGGTATAGCCGAAGATGCCGTGAGCTACGCGCTTCTGCAGGGCTTCGATGATGCAGGGAGCTGTCTGGAAGTCCATATCTGCTACCCACATCGGAATAACGCCGTCTTCCTTCACCAAATCCCATTTGTATGAGTTGGTTCCACGACGTTCGATGATTTCATCAAAATTGTATTTCATATTTGTTTTCTATCTATGTTGTTTCTTCTATCTATATAGGATAAATCTCTTATTTATATAGGATGATTCTCTTTTTCTCCTAATTGAAATCTTCGTTCATAGACTTTGAATCTCCGTTCAAAGACATTGAACGTACATTCAAAGCTTTTGAACGGCCGTTCAGTGTCTATGAACGGAGATTTCAGTTAAGTGTAAGAACAATTAGTAATGGGAACAATAAGTAATTTACTTGATTGTTGTCATTTCTGTAATTACCTCTTAAACTATTTCGATTTATCTGTGATTTCACATGCACCCTTTGGCGCTTTGGCAAACTCAGTATATGTTACGCTTCCCACTTCGTCTGCCTCGATTCTTCCGGAGATAGGGTTCTTGATATTGGTGATACTTCCCTTGATCTGTGCATCGATGTTGGTGCAATCCTCGAAGGCACGGTCGCATTCCTTATCAAAGGTGCAATCCTCCAGAGTTACATGGTCCATGTAGCAGAGAGGCTGCTCGCCGCTGATGTGGCAACGTACGAACTTGATGTTCTTGCTGTGCCAGGCCAGATACTCACCATTCAGTTCCGAATCATAGACGGTTACATTCTCGCATTCCCAGAAACTGTCCTTGGTTGTAATCTTTGCGTTGTGAATCTCCACATTTCTGCAGTATTGGAATACATATTTAGAGTCGCTCTCAAGTCCGTCTACATAGATGTTCTTGGAGAACATGAATGGATAAGTTCCATCGTGGAGTTTTACGTTCTTCAGTTTCAGGCCATCTACCTTCCAAAAAGTCTCATCAGCATCTGTGATGTTTACGTTCTCCAAATCAAGATTCTTCATTTCGCGGAAGAACTTAGGCCCATCGATGGTGCAGTCTTTCATCACCATATTATCACTATACCAGATGGCCGAACGGCTTTCTGGGGCGAAGTAGCAGTCTGTGATAAGGGAACCGTCCACATGCCACCAAGGGTATTTGCCATAAAACTTGGAATGGTGGCATTCTATGTTTTGGCAGCACTTGATGCCCGATTCGCCATCTGTAATCGTAATATCTTCTAAACGTACATCGTGAGCACCGAAAAGAGGGCGCTCGCCCCCGAATGATTTGTTCTTTATCAATTCCATAATTTTCTATTATCCTTTTTTATTTGTTATTTCTGTGTGCAAAATTACAAAAATAATACCAAACTCGTATAACCTGATTTACAGAAAAATGTAACGATATGGCGTATTTGGGGATAAATGGTCGCTATAGGGGAAAAATAAATGAAAAAAGGCTGAATCATGAAGCATTTTCACGATTCAGCCCTTATCGAGTTAACTTCTAAAAATCCGAAGCGGAGAATTACAAGTTAGGGTTCATCTCTTTCCACTCAGCTACTGGAGGAACGATGCCGAGCTCTACGATCTCATCGCGCATCTTGCAAAGGTGCTCGTAAGACTTCTGGAGGCTAGCGAGCTCTTCCTCAGTACCTGCAGGCTCTGTGAAGTGAACACCAGTCTTGTCGATAGTAGTAGGCATAGCCATCATTACGTTCTTGAAGCCGAGCTTGTCGTGGTTTACATAGCAACCTGCTGGCAATGTGAACTTCTCGCCACCCATAGCAGCCTCGATCATCTTAACTGCGTTGTAAGCTGGGCTCTGGAATGAAGAACGGCCGCGGAGCTTGATGATGTTAGAACCACCCTGTACTGTGTGGTGCTTGATCTCTTCCCAACGCTCGTCAGAAAGACCCATCTCTGCCAATGGCTTGCCATCAACCTTAACCTGAGAAGCAAATACAGCCATCTGCTCGCCGTGACCACCATAAGTGTGAGCGCCAGTAACCTTATCCTGCTGTACACCGAACTCGAGGGCCAAAGCCTGCTGCAGACGAGTAGAATCGAGAGCTGCGAGTGATGTCAACTGGTTTGGCTTCAAACCTGAGTGGATAAGTGCAGTAAGAGCTGTAACGTCAGCTGGGTTGAAGATAACAACTACGTGCTCAACCTCTGGGCAGTACTTCTTGATGTTGTCACCAAATTCAGCAGCAATCTTGCAGTTGCCCTTAAGAAGATCCTCACGAGTCATACCCTCCTTACGAGGAGCACCACCAGAAGAAATAATATATTTAGCACCAGTGAAAGCCTCCTCTGGGTTAACAGTATAAGTTACGTTAACACCTGGGAATGCGCACTGCTGAATCTCATCGAATACACCATGTACACCTGGCTCGAAGATATCATAAAGACAGATGTTTGGAGTAAGACCGAGCATCAAAGCGCTCTGTACCATGTTAGAACCGATCATACCGCCTGCACCGACGATAACGAGTTTGTCATTTGTTAAAAAATTCATAACTACAATTCTTATTTAAATGTTTATAATCTTTTTCTCCTTAAAAATAGCGGAATGTATCTGGAATAAAGTTTGTAAAACTCCTTCTTTTTACTTTCCGACCGCAAAATTAATAAAAAGTAATGTAAATCGTGCATATTTTTGCGCTTAAATTTGTTGTTAATTCTTAAAAATGTTATCTTTGTAATCTCTAATTAGCAAAATGCATTATTTGGAGTTAAGTTAAACATTAAATTGCATAACAATTATGAATGAAATCGAATTACGTTTAGCTAGATTGAGGGAGTTGATGAAGCGTGAACATCTTTCTGCTTTCATCTTCCCTAGTACAGATGCTCATCAGAGCGAGTATGTTGCCGACCATTGGCGAGGAAGAGAGTGGATCTCTGGTTTTAACGGGTCGGCTGGTACTGCTGTCGTTACAATGAAATCGGCTGCTTTATGGACTGATTCCCGCTACTTCCTGGCTGCAGAAGAACAGTTGGAAGGTACTGAATATCAGTTGATGAGGCTGAAAATGGACGGTACGCCTACTATCGCAGAATGGTTGGGAAAAGAATTGCAGGATGTACAATCTCCTGAGGTTGGACTTGATGGCATGGTCAACTCTTATAATTATGTTAAAGATTTAAGCTATTCTCTCCGTAAACTCGGTGGAATTACGCTTAGAACTAATTTGGACCCTTTGGAACAGATTTGGGAGAATCGTCCTTCGCTTCCTGCAAATCCTGTAGAAATTCAACCATTAGAATATGCTGGAGAGACGCTAGCCTCTAAAGTGGCCCGTATCCGTAAGTCTTTGAGAGAACTTCATGCAGATGGTATGCTCGTTTCTGCTTTGGATGATATTGCTTGGACTTTGAATCTTCGTGGTACGGATGTTCATTGCAATCCTGTATTTGTAAGTTATTTGTTGATTGAGAGCGATAAAGTTTCTCTTTTCGTGGATGATAATAAATTATCTCCTGAAGTAAAACAGTATCTTCAAGACAATCAGGTTTCTCTCTATAAATATAATAAGGTGGAAAAATGCCTTGAATCATATTCGGAATATAATATCCTGTTAGATGGAGATGAAACGAGCTATTATCTGTGGAAAGCTGTAAAATGCCAGGAAATTGTTGCTGCTGGTTCTCCTATTCCGGCTATGAAGGCTGTGAAAAATAAAGCAGAAATAGAGGGCTACCGTAGTGCGATGCTTAAAGATGGTGTTGCTATGGTTAAGTTCTTGAAGTGGCTGAAACCTGCTGTTGAGGCTGGCGGACAAACTGAAATTTCCATTGATGAGAAATTAACATCGCTACGTGCCGAACAGAAACTGTTCAGAGATATTTCTTTTGATACGATTGCCGGCTATGCGCAGCATGGAGCAATAGTCCATTATGAGGCAACTCCTGAAACAGATGTCGTTCTGAAACCGGAAGGCTTGATCCTGATAGACTCTGGCGCTCAATACCAGGATGGTACTACAGATATTACCCGTACCATTGCTTTGGGACCTGTATCTGAAGAGATGAAGCATGTTTATACCTTGGTTCTGAAAGCGCATATTCAGTTGGAATTGGTTAAATTCCCCGATGGTGCATCAGGAACACAGTTGGATGCTGTAGGAAGAGAGTGTATGTGGCGTGAAGGATATAATTTCTTGCATGGTACAGGCCATGGAGTAGGTTCGTATCTCTGTGTGCACGAAGGCCCTCATCAAATAAGAATGGAGTGGATGCCTACACCTTTGAGAGCTGGAATGACCTTGACTGATGAGCCTGGTTTGTATCTGGCAGGTAAGTTTGGCGTAAGAATAGAAAATACGGTGCTGATTTCAGACTACATGTCTACTGAGTTCGGTAAATTCCTGCAGATAGAGCCTCTTACTCTTTGTCCTATAGATACCACTCCTATAGATGTTGATATGTTGTTGCCTGAAGAGATTGACTGGCTCAATGCTTATCATCATTCAGTTTATGAAAAATTGTCTCCTTTCCTTGATGAAGAGGAGAAAATATGGCTTGAAAATGCTACAAAACCCATAAAATGAACATTTTAGAGTAAAAAGTTGAAGAAAAACTTGGTAGTTTGATAAAATAGATGTAATTTTGCACCCGCAAATTGTGGCATTGCCATATTTCGCATTGAATAACATAAGTTTAACATAATAAATTAAAAGCAAAAAAATGATTATTGTACCAGTTAAAGACGGTGAGAACATCGAGAGAGCTCTCAAGAAGTTTAAGAGAAAATTCGAAAAGACAGGTGTTGTTAAGGAGCTTCGTGCTCGTCAGCAGTATGACAAGCCTTCTGTTTTGAAGCGTCTCAAGATGGAACACGCCATCTACGTACAGCAGTTGCGTGCAAACGAGGAATAAAAGTAAAAAATCCTCAAAAAATTTGGTAGTTTAAAATAATTTTCGTAACTTCGTTGCCGAAATGAAAAAGGTACGACGTTATGTTGAGTATAGATAAGTTCTTGGAATATTTGCGCTCTGAACTGAACAGGTCGCAGAGGACGGTAGAAAACTATCGCGAAGATTTGAAACTCTTTGAGCAGTATGCTAGGAACTTGTCTGAATCCTTCACTTGGGAATCTGTTGATTCTGATATGATTCGCAACTGGATGGAGCATATGATAGATGCAGGAAATAAGGCAACCTCGGTTAATCGCCGGTTGAGTGCTTTGAAAATGTTCTATCGGTTTGCTTTAGTCAGACATTATGTGGAGTCGGATCCCGCTCATAGCCTCAAAGGACCTAAGGAAAGTAAACCGCTGCCTCAATTCTTGAAAGAAAATGAGATGGATGAGTTACTTGACAGGAAAATGTGGAGCGATGATTATAATAATGTACGCGCACGTACTATTATAATATTGTTCTATGAGACGGGGATGCGATTGTCAGAGTTGATAGGACTTGATGTTGACGATGTGAACTTTATCAAAAAAGAGATAAAGATTACGGGTAAGGGAAACAAACAACGTATAGTCCCTTTTGGTGACGAGCTTAAAAATACTCTTTCAGAATATTTGGCTCTAAGAGCACAAAGGGTGATGGTTAAGTCTGGAGCTCTTTTGCTTGCGGATAAGGGCGGACGGATGAGTCCGGTTCAAGTCAGAGAAATCGTGAAGGAGAACCTCGCAAGGGTTTGCTCGTTGAAAAAGAAAAGTCCGCACGTGTTGAGGCATACGTTTGCTACTGCAATGTTGAATCATGGTGCAGGAATTGAAAGTTTAAAAAGACTGTTAGGACATGCGAAACTCTCGACGACCGAGATTTATACGCATACAACGTTTGAGCAGTTGAAACGAGTTTATATTGAAGCCCATCCTCGGGCGTAACCTTTTAAAAAATGGAGGTAACTATGGAAATTAAGATTCAGTCGATTCACTTCGACGCTACCGAGAAGTTACAGGCGTTTATCGAAAAGAAAGTCGCCAAGTTAGAAAAAACTTTTGAAGATATACAGAAAGTAGAGGTGCAATTAAAGGTCGTGAAGCCTGCTACTGCCTTGAATAAGGAAGTTCATCTGGAAGTTGCTGTCCCTGGAACCAAGTTGTTCGTAGAAAAGACATGTGACACTTTTGAGGAAGGAATTGACCAGGCAGTGGACTCAATGAAGGTTCAATTGACCAAATTTAAAGAAAAATCAAGGAATCGATAAAAAAAACTCGAAAAAATTTTGTTGATTCAAAAAATAGTTGTATCTTTGCAGCCGTTTTCCGGTAGATGGAAAATTAGCCGTATTGCGGCTGTAAAGATTGCCTCTTTAGCTCAGTTGGCCAGAGCACGTGATTTGTAATCTCGGGGTCGTTGGTTCGAATCCGACAAGAGGCTCAGAAAAAGAAAAGTTTGGGTAGTTACCAGAGTGGCCAAATGGGGCAGACTGTAAATCTGCTGGCTATGCCTTCGGTGGTTCGAATCCATCACTACCCACTTTCTTTGATAAGCGGAAATAGCTCAGTTGATAGAGCACTAGCCTTCCAAGCTGGGGGTCGCGGGTTTGAGCCCCGTTTTCCGCTCAATTTATTAACTTGCTGTAATAGCTCAGTGGTAGAGCACTTCCTTGGTAAGGAAGAGGTCCTGAGTTCAACTCTCAGTTACAGCTCTATCGTTCTAGATGCTTAGGATGGTAGAGGAACAGATTATTCATTTATATAAATAAAAAGAAAAGCTATGGCTAAAGAAGAATTCGTGCGTACCAAACCGCATGTTAACATTGGTACAATTGGTCATGTTGACCATGGTAAGACTACTCTGACCGCTGCTATCTCTAAGGTATTGAACGAGAAGCTCGGTACATCTGAGGCAGTTAAGTCATTCGATCAGATTGATAATGCTCCTGAGGAGAAAGAGCGTGGTATCACTATCAACTCTGCTCACATCGAGTATGAGACAGCAAAGCGTCACTATGCACACGTTGACTGTCCTGGACACGCTGACTATGTAAAGAACATGGTTACTGGTGCTGCTCAGATGGATGGTGCTATCTTGGTAGTTGCTGCTACTGATGGTCCTATGCCACAGACACGTGAGCACGTACTTCTTGCACGTCAGGTAAACGTACCTCGCTTGGTTGTTTTCTTGAATAAGTGCGATATGGTTGACGATGAGGAGATGCTCGAACTCGTTGAAATGGAAGTTCATGAAATCCTCGAGCAGTATGGTTACGAAGAGGATACTCCTATCATCCGTGGTTCTGCTCTCGGTGCTTTGAATGGTGTTGAGAAGTGGGTTAAGTCTGTTGAGACTTTGATGGATACAGTTGACGAGTGGATTCAGGAGCCTGAGCGTGAGGTTGATAAGCCATTCTTGATGCCTATCGAGGACGTATTCTCAATCACAGGTCGTGGTACTGTTGCTACTGGTCGTATCGAGACTGGTCGTTGCAAGGTAGGTGACGAAGTTCAGTTGCTCGGTCTTGGTGAGGATAAGAAGTCTGTCATCACTGGTGTAGAGATGTTCCGCAAGGTACTCGCTGAGGGTGAGGCAGGTGATAACGTAGGTTTGCTCCTCCGTGGTATTGATAAGGCAGAAGTTAAGCGTGGTATGGTAGTTGTACACCCAGGTGCTATTACTCCTCACGATCACTTCAAGGCTTCTATCTATGTATTGAAGAAGGAAGAGGGTGGACGTCATACTCCATTCGGTAACAAGTATCGTCCTCAGTTCTATCTCCGTACTATGGACTGTACAGGTGAGATCAAGCTTCCAGAGGGAGTTGAGATGGTAATGCCTGGTGATAACGTAGAGATTGAGGTAGAGTTGATTTACAAGGTTGCTTTGAACGAGGGTCTTCGTTTCGCTATCCGTGAGGGTGGTCGTACAGTAGGTTCTGGTCAGATTACAGCAATTCTCGACGATATCAAGTAATTTAGATTTATCTAATTTGCTATATATATCAGACTCCCCTCCTAAGGGAGCGGGAGTCTTTCTACGGGTTTAGCTCAGTTGGTAGAGCACTGGTCTCCAAAACCAGGTGTCGAGGGTTCGAGCCCTTCAACCCGTGCTAAATAGAAGATAATATGAATAAAATAGTAAATTATTGCAAGGCATGTTACGATGAACTTGCGCATAAGACTACTTGGCCATCACGTGCCGAACTTACTCATAGTGCAATGGTTGTATTATCTGCTTCCCTAGTCATTGCACTTGTTGTGTTCGCGATGGATTCTATTTTCAAAGCCTTTATGGGTGTAGTTTATCCAGGTTAATTTTTTAAGGAAATGGCAGACGCAGGAAATAAATGGTATGTGCTTAAAGCCGTTAGTGGTAAAGAAGCTAAGGTGAAAGAATACATCGAAGCTGAAATGAAGCACAATGACTTACTAGCAGCAAATGTTTCTCAGGTGTTGATTCCAGTTGAGAAGCATGCAACTGTGCGTAATGGAAAAAGAGTCGTTAAAGAAAAGGTCTCTCTTCCAGGTTATGTTTTTGTGGAGGCCAAACTGAAGGGTGATGTAGCGCATACGTTGCGTTTCCTCCCTAATGTTTTGGGTTTCCTTGGAGGTTTGGATGAACCAACACCAGTTCCACAGCGCGATATCAATCGTATGCTGGGTTCTGCTGAGGAGACTGAGTTTGAGGAGAATCTTGATTGTCCTTACTTGGTTAATGATACCGTTAAGGTTATGGAAGGTCCATTCAGTGGTTTCAGCGGAATCGTTGAAGAGGTTAATGCTGAAAAGCATAAGCTGAAAGTTACGGTTAAGATCTTCGGACGTAAAACTCCGTTGGAATTAGGTTTTATGCAAGTAGAAAAGGAATAGGATTCTGTTACGAGATTGTTATTCCTTATAAGTTTCAATTTTAAATATTAACAAAGAAATGGCTAAAGAAGTTGCTGGATTAATCAAATTACAGATTAAAGGTGGCGCTGCGAATCCTTCACCTCCAGTAGGACCTGCATTGGGTTCTAAGGGTATTAATATTATGGGATTCTGCAAGGAATTCAACGCCCGTACCCAGGACAAAGCAGGTAAAGTGTTGCCAGTAGTTATTACTTATTATACTGACAAGTCTTTTGATTTTATTATCAAGACTCCACCTGCTGCAGTTCAATTGAAAGAGGCTGCCAAAATCAAGTCAGGTTCTGCTCAGCCTAATCGTCAGAAGGTTGCTTCTCTTACTTGGGATCAGGTAAAGGTAATCGCTGAGGATAAGATGAAGGACTTGAACTGCTTTACTGTAGAATCAGCTATGAAGCTCATCGCTGGTACTGCAAGAAGTATGGGTATTACTGTAAAAGGGGACTTCCCTGGTAAATAATTTAAAACTTCAATTAGAAAAATGAGTAAACTGACAAAAAATCAAAAATCAGTAGCTGATAAGGTTGAAGCAGGGAAGGCATACACATTGAAGGAGGCTTCAGAGTTGGTAAAGGAAATTACCACTACCAAGTTTGATGCATCTCTTGATATTGATGTACGCTTAGGTGTTGATCCACGTAAGGCTAACCAGATGGTTCGTGGCGTTGTTTCATTGCCAAACGGAACAGGTAAGGTTACTCGCGTGCTCGCACTCTGTACTCCTGATCAGGAAGCTGCTGCTAAGGAAGCAGGCGCTGATTATGTAGGTCTTGACGAATACGTTGAGAAGATTAAGGGTGGTTGGACAGATATTGATGTCATCATCACAATGCCTTCTTGTATGGGTAAGATTGGTCCTTTGGGTCGTGTACTCGGTCCTCGTGGTTTGATGCCTAACCCTAAGAGCGGCACTGTAACTATGGATGTTGCTAAGGCAGTAAAGGAAGTTAAGCAAGGTAAGATCGACTTTAAGGTTGATAAGGCTGGTATTATCCATACTTCAATCGGTAAGGTTGGCATGACTTCTGAGCAGATTTATGGAAATGCTAAGGAGTTCATCAACACAGTTATCAAGCTGAAGCCTGCTGCTGCTAAAGGTACATATATCAAGAGTATCTTTATTTCTAGCACTATGAGTAAGGGTATCAAGATTGATCCTAAATCAGTTGAATAACTCTAAAAGTTTTGTAAAATGAAGAAAGAAGTTAAAGATACTATTATCGCTGAACTTGGACAGAAGTTGCAGGAGTTTCCTCATTTCTATCTTGTAGATGTTACAGGATTGAATGCAGAGAAGACAAGTGCACTCCGTCGTAAGTGCTTCCAGAGCGAGATTAAGATGGTTGTTGTTAAGAATTCCTTGCTTCACAAGGCGTTCGAGGCTTCAGATATCGATTTCTCTGAGCTCTATGGCTGCTTGAAGGGTACTACTGCTGTGTTGTTTGCTAATACAGCTAATGTACCAGCTAAGTTGTTGAAGGAATATGACAAGGAAGATGTTCCAACATTGAAGGCTGCTTATGCAGAGGAAAGCTTCTACGTTGGCGCAGACAAACTTGCAGAGCTTTCAGCTCTCAAGAGCAAGAACGAAGTTATCGCAGAGATTGTTGCTTTGCTCCAGTCACCTGCAAAGAACGTTGTTTCAGCTCTTCAATCAGGAAGCAACACTATTCATGGTGTGCTTAAGACATTGGGCGAGCGTCCTGAGTAATCAATCACAATGTTATCATTAATTATAGTATAAACAAAATAAAATTTAGAATAAAATGGCAGATATCAAAGCTATTGCAGAAGAGTTAGTAAATCTTACTGTTAAGGAAGTTAATGAGTTGGCAACAGTCCTCAAGGACGAGTATGGTATTGAGCCTGCTGCTGCAGCTGTAGCTGTAGCTGCTGGTCCTGCTGCTGGTGGTGCAGCTGCAGCTGAGGAGAAGTCTACATTCGACGTAGTCCTCGCTGAGGTTGGTGGCGCTAAGCTCCAGGTTGTAAAGGCTGTTAAGGAGGCTTGTGGTCTCGGTTTGAAAGAGGCTAAGGATCTCGTAGACGGTGCTCCTTCTACAATCAAGGAAGGTGTAGCTAAGGACGAGGCTGAGAACCTTAAGAAGGCTATCGAAGAGGCCGGTGCTAAGGTAGAGCTCAAGTAATTAGAGTAATACATTTTTTATATAAATGGTTAGGATTCTCCAAGTAGGTGAGTCCTAACCTTTTTGTGTCTTTTATTATATTATTAATAAAACCCATTTAATAACTTCTAATGGCTACAAAAATTGTTGATAACAGAGTAAATTTTGCCAGCGTGCATAATCCGTATCCATATCCGGATTTCCTCGATGTGCAGTTAAAGTCTTTCAAGGACTTCTTACAGTTGGATACTCCGCCTGAGGAACGCAAGAATGACGGTTTGTATAAGGTGTTCTCTGAGAACTTCCCTATTACCGATACACGTAACAATTTCGTTCTTGAGTTCTTGGATTACTATATCGACCCTCCTCGCTATTCTATTGATGAGTGTTTGGAGCGTGGTCTTACATATAGTGTACCTTTGAAGGCTAAGATGAAACTGTATTGTACTGATCCTGATCATGAGGATTTCGGTACATTTATTCAGGATGTGTTCCTTGGTACTATCCCATATATGACCGATAATGGTACTTTCGTGATTAATGGTGCTGAGCGTGTTGTTGTTTCTCAGCTTCATCGCTCTCCTGGTGTGTTCTTTAGCCAGGGTGTTCATGCAAATGGTACCATGCTTTATTCTGCTCGTATCATTCCTTTCAAGGGAAGCTGGATTGAATTTGCAACTGACATTAACAATGTAATGTATGCATATATCGATCGTAAGAAGAAGTTGCCTGTAACCACATTGTTGCGTGCTATTGGTTACGAACAGGATAAGGATATTCTTCAGATTTTTGATCTTGCGGAGGAGGTGAAGGTTAACAAGAAGAATATGAAGGCTGCTATTGGTCGTAAGCTTGCTGCTCGTGTTTTGAAGAGTTGGAATGAGGACTTCGTTGATGAGGATACCGGTGAAGTAGTATCTATCGAGCGTAATGAAGTAATCATGGAGCGTGAGACTGAACTTACTGCTGATAATATTGAGGAGATTGTTGAGAGTGGAGCGCAGACTGTTCTGCTTCATAAGGATGAGGAAGCTGCCAACAAGTTTACTATTATCTTCAATACTTTGGCAAAGGATCCAAGTAACTCTGAGAAGGAAGCTGTTAACTATATCTATCGTCAGTTGCGTAATGCTGATCCTGCAGATGACGCAAGTGCACGTGAGGTTTTCCAAAACCTGTTCTTCTCTGATAAGCGTTATGATCTGGGTGAGGTAGGTCGTTATCGTATCAATAAGAAATTGAATCTTGATACTGACATTGATGTTCGTGTCTTGACTAAGGAAGATATTATTGAGATAATTAAATATCTTATTCAGCTGATCAACTCTAGTGCAACAGTTGATGATATCGACCACTTGTCTAATCGTCGTGTTCGTACTGTAGGTGAGCAGTTGGCTAACCAGTTCTCTATTGGTTTGGCACGTATGACCCGTACTATCCGTGAACGTATGAATGTTCGCGACAATGAGGTGTTTACTCCAACAGATTTGATTAATGCTAAGACAATCTCTAGTGTTATCAATTCTTTCTTTGGAACTAATCCATTGTCACAGTTCATGGACCAGACTAACCCTCTGGCTGAGGTAACTCATAAGCGTCGTCTTTCTGCCTTAGGTCCTGGTGGTTTGTCTCGTGAGCGTGCCGGTTTCGAGGTTCGTGACGTACATTATACACACTATGGTCGTCTTTGCCCTATTGAGAGTCCTGAAGGTCCAAACATCGGTTTGATTTCTTCTCTCTGTATGTATGCAAAGATTAATGATCTTGGTTTTATTGTTACTCCTTACCGTAAGGTGAATGATAGCAAGGTCGATATGGCTAATGAGGATGTTGTATACTTGACTGCTGAAGATGAAGAGTCTAAGATTATCGGTCAGGGTAATGCGCCTTTGACTGTTGATGGTTCTTTCATTCGTGATGTAGTAAAGTGTCGTCAGGATGCTGATTATCCTGTTGTAGGTCCGGATCAAGTTGATTATGTTGACGTCTCTCCACAGCAGATTGCTTCTGTATCCGCAGGTTTGATTCCATTCTTGGAGCATGATGATGGTCACCGTGCGTTGATGGGATGTAACATGATGCGTCAGGCTGTACCATTGCTTCATAATGATGCACCAATAGTTGGTACTGGTCTTGAGAAGCAAGTTTGTGAGGATTCACGTACTATGGTTACTGCAGAAGGTGAGGGTGTTATCGAATATGTTGATGCTACAACTATCCGTATCCTTTACGATCGCACAGAAGACGATGAGTTTGTAAGCTTCGAACCAGCTTTGAAGGAGTATCGTATTCCTAAGTTCCGTCGTACCAACCAGAATATGACCATCGACTTGCGTCCTATCTGTAACAAGGGACAGCGTGTAAAGAAGGGCGATATCCTGACTGAGGGTTATGCAACAGAAAACGGTGAGCTGGCTTTGGGCCGTAACTTGCTTGTAGCTTATATTCCTTGGAAGGGTTACAACTATGAGGATGCTGTTGTTATTTCTGAACGTATGGTTCGTGATGACGTATTGACATCTGTACATGTTGACGAATACTCTCTTGATGTCCGTGAAACTAAGCGTGGAGTAGAGGAATTCACATCTGATATCCCTAATGTCAGCGAGGAAGCTACAAAGGATCTTGATGATAATGGTATCGTGCGTGTTGGTGCAAGAATTGAACCAGGTGATATCATGATTGGTAAGATTTCGCCTAAGGGTGAAAGTGATCCTTCACCAGAAGAGAAGTTGCTTCGCGCTATCTTTGGTGATAAGGCTGGTGATGTGAAGGATTCTTCATTGAAGGCAAATCCATCATTGAGCGGTGTAGTTATTGATAAGAAGTTGTTCTCTCGTGCTATCAAGTCCCGTGAGTCAAAGAAGCAGGATAAGATTATTCTTGCTAAGATTGATGAGGAGTATGAGGCAAAGGGTGATGACTTGAAGGATATCCTCGTAGACAAGTTGCTTACACTTACAGAAGGTATGACTTCTGAGGGTGTTAAGGATTATACAGGTGCTGAGATTATCACCAAGGGCAGTACGTTTACCGCTACAGCCTTGAAGAATTTGGAGTATGATGGCGTTCAGTCTAATAAGTGGACTAAGGATGAGCATACCAATGGCTTGATTCAGAGACTTATTATGAACTATATCCGCAAGTATAAGCAACTTGATGCAGAATTAAAGCGTCGTAAGTTTGCTATCACTATTGGTGATGAACTTCCATCAGGTATTCTTCAGATGGCTAAGGTATATATTGCTAAGAAGCGTAAGATCCAGGTTGGTGATAAACTTGCCGGTCGTCATGGTAATAAGGGTATTGTGTCTAAGGTAGTTCGTTTGGAGGATATGCCATTTATGGCTGACGGTCGTCCTGTTGATATGGTATTGAATCCATTGGGTGTGCCTTCACGTATGAACCTTGGTCAGATCTTCGAGTGTATCTTGGGTGCTGCAGGTAAAAAGTTGGGCGTAAAGTTTGCTACTCCTATCTTTGATGGTGCTAAATTGGATGATCTCTCTGAATGGACAGATAAGGCAGGCTTGCCACGTTTCTGCTCAACTTACCTTTATGATGGTGAGACTGGAGAGCAGTTTGACCAGCCAGCTACTGTTGGTATGACTTACTTCTTGAAGTTAGGTCATATGGTTGAGGATAAGATGCACGCTCGTTCTATCGGTCCATACTCTTTGATTACACAACAGCCACTTGGTGGTAAAGCACAGTTTGGTGGTCAGCGATTCGGAGAGATGGAGGTCTGGGCTATCGAGGCATTCGGTGCAAGCCACGTTTTGCAGGAGATTCTGACTGTTAAGTCAGATGATGTTGTAGGTCGTAGCAAGGCATACGAAGCAATCGTAAAGGGCGATCCAATGCCAACTCCTGGTATTCCTGAGTCACTTAACGTATTGCTCCATGAGCTTCGTGGCCTTGGTTTGAGCATCAAACTTGATTAATTTTGAGAACCCCTAATTTATATATAGAAACATGGCTTTCAAAAAAGATACAAAGGTAAAGAATAATTTTACGAAGATTACCATCGGTCTCGCTTCGCCAGAGGAGATCTTGGAAAATTCGTATGGTGAGGTTACTAAACCGGAAACCATTAATTATCGTACATATAAGCCGGAGCGTGATGGCTTGTTCTGCGAGCGTATTTTTGGTCCTACTAAGGACTATGAATGCGCCTGCGGCAAGTACAAGCGTATCCGTTATAAGGGAATCGTCTGCGACCGATGCGGTGTAGAGGTTACAGAGAAGAAAGTTCGTCGTGAACGCTCTGGTCACATTGAGCTTGTCGTACCTGTTGCTCATATTTGGTATTTCCGTTCTCTTCCAAATAAGATTGGTTACCTTTTGGGTATGCCGACCAAGAAACTTGATGCTGTCATTTACTACGAGAAGTATGTAGTTATCCAGCCTGGTATTCTTGAGGGAAAGACTGATGCTGATGGTCTTGAATTGAACGGTTCTCACAAACTTGATCTCTTGTCAGAAGATGAATATATGGCTCTTCTTGACCAGTATGATCCTAATGGTGACAATGAACTTTTGGACGATACGGACCCAAATAAGTTTATCGCAAAAATGGGTGCTGAAGCAATTTATCAGTTGCTCCAGAATGTAGACCTTGACTCTTTGTCATACGAACTCCGCGATCGTGCAAATAACGATTCAAGTCAGCAGCGTAAAACTGAGGCTCTGAAGCGTCTGCAAGTTGTAGAAGGTTTCCGTGCTAGTAAAGGTATTAACAAGCCAGAATGGATGATCATGAAGATTATTCCTGTTACTCCACCTGAGCTTCGTCCGTTGGTACCATTGGATGGTGGTCGTTTTGCAACATCAGACTTGAATGACCTCTATCGTCGTGTGATTATCCGTAACAACCGTTTGAAGAGATTGGTTGAGATCAAGGCTCCTGAGGTTATTCTCCGTAACGAGAAGCGTATGTTGCAGGAGGCTGTTGACAGCTTGTTCGACAACTCACGCAAGAGCTCTGCTGTAAAGAGTGAGAGCAATCGTCCTTTGAAGTCACTCTCTGACTCTTTAAAGGGTAAGCAGGGTCGTTTCCGTCAGAACTTGCTGGGTAAGCGTGTTGACTATTCTGCCCGTTCTGTAATTGTTGTAGGTCCAGAGTTGAAGATGGGTGAGTGTGGTCTTCCAAAACTGATGGCTGCAGAGCTTTACAAACCATTTATCATCCGTAAGTTGATTGAGCGTGGTATCGTTAAGACTGTTAAGAGTGCCAAGAAGATTGTTGATCGTCGCGAGCCAGTTATTTGGGATATTCTTGAGAATGTAATGAAGGGTCATCCGGTTATGTTGAACCGTGCCCCTACGCTTCACCGACTCGGTATCCAGGCATTCCAGCCTAAGATGATTGAAGGTAAGGCTATTCAGTTGCATCCATTGGCATGTACAGCGTTCAACGCCGACTTCGATGGTGACCAGATGGCTGTTCACCTTCCATTGAGTAATGAGGCTGTTCTGGAGGCTCAAATCCTGATGCTTCAGAGTCATAACATTCTCAACCCAGCTAATGGTGCGCCTATCACCGTTCCTTCTCAGGATATGGTGCTTGGTCTTTACTATATTACTAAGATTCGTCCAGGTGCAAAGGGTGAGGGCTTGACATTCTATGGTCCTGAAGAGGCATTGATTGCTCGTAACGAGGGCCGATGTGATCTTCATGCTTTGATTAAGGTTGTAGTTGACGACTTGGTTGATGGTACAATCCAGAAACGAATGGTAGAAACTTCTGTTGGACGTGTCATCGTTAATGGTATCATTCCTGATGAAGTTGGCTTCTTCAATGATGTGATTTCCAAGAAAACCCTCCGTGGTTTGATTTCTAATGTTATCAAGGCTGTTGGTATGGCTAAGGCTTGTGAATTCCTTGATGGAATCAAGAACTTAGGTTATCGTATGGCTTATGTCGCAGGATTGTCATTCAACCTTGGTGATATTATTATTCCACCAGAGAAGGAAGCTATTGTTGAGCGCGGTCGCAAGGAGGTTGAGGAAATTACCAATAACTATAATATGGGTTTCATCACCAACAAGGAACGATACAACCAGGTTATTGATGCGTGGACTCACGTAAATACAGATTTGGGTAATATCTTGATGAAGGAGATGACCGAAGCTGACCAGGGATTCAACGCTGTATACATGATGCTTGATTCCGGAGCCCGTGGTTCTAAGGATCAGATTAAGCAGTTGTCTGGTATGCGTGGTTTGATGGCTAAACCTCAGAAGGCTGGTGCAGAGGGCGCGCAGATCATCGAGAACCCTATCCTTTCTAACTTTAAGGAGGGTATGTCTGTATTGGAGTACTTTATCGCTTCTCACGGTGCCCGTAAGGGTCTTGCTGATACCGCTATGAAGACTGCCGATGCCGGTTACTTGACTCGACGTCTTGTAGACGTTTCTCACGATGTTATTATCACCGAAGAGGATTGTGGTACATTGCGTGGCTTGGTTTGTACAGCTTTAAAGAATGGTGATGAGATTATTTCATCTCTTTATGAGCGTATTTTGGGTCGTGTTTCTGTGCATGATGTTATTCATCCAACAACTGGTGAACTGATTGTCAAATCTGGTGAAGAAATCACCGAGGCTAAGGCAAAGGCTATAGATGAATCTCCTATCGAGAGTGTTGAAATTCGTTCTGTTCTCACCTGTGAGAGCAAAAAGGGTGTCTGCATGAAGTGCTATGGCCGTAACTTGGCAACAGCCCGTATGGTACAGTTGGGTGAAGCCGTTGGTGTCATCGCTGCTCAAGCTATTGGTGAGCCTGGTACACAGTTGACTCTCCGTACATTCCACGCCGGTGGTATTGCATCTAATGCTGCTGCCAATGCTAAGATTGCTGCGAAGAATAAGTCTCGTATCGAGTTTGACGAGTTGAGCACAGTACCATTCGTAGAGGAAGATGAGGAAGGCAACGATATCAAGTGCGAAAAGGTAGTAAGCCACTTGGCTGAAATCCGTTTCGTGGATCCTAATACAAACATCGTTCTTGCAACTTTGAATGTTCCTTACGGTTCTTCATTGTATCACAAGGAGGGTGAAATCGTAGAGAAGGATACCGTTATCGCCCGTTGGGATCCATTCAACGCCGTTATCGTCAGCCAGTATGCGGGTACATTGAAGTTCAATGACGTTCAGAAGGATCAGACTTATCGTGCTGAGGTCGATGAGACTACAGGCTTGGAGGAGAAGATTATCACCGATTCCAAGAATAAGGCAATGGTTCCATCTTGTGATGTTATCGATGCTAATGGTGAAATCCTTGGTACATACAACTTCCCTGTAGGTGGTCACTTGGCAGTTGAGGATGGACAGACAATTAATACCGGTGAGGTTTTGGTTAAGATTCCTCGTGCTGTAGGTGGTGCAGGTGATATCACTGGTGGTCTCCCTCGTGTAACTGAGCTTCTTGAGGCTCGTAACCCTTCTAACCCTGCTGTTGTATCTGAAATCGATGGTGAGGTAACTATGGGTAAGGTAAAGCGTGGTAATCGTGAGATCATCGTGACATCTAAGACAGGCGATCAGAAGAAGTATCTTGTATCTCTTTCTAAGCAGATCTTGGTACAGGAACATGATGCTGTACGTGCTGGTACTCCTCTTTCTGATGGTAGTGTAACTCCTGGCGATATTCTCGCCATCATGGGTCCTACCGCTGTTCAGGAATATATTGTTAACCAGATCCAGGACGTTTACCGTCTTCAGGGTGTGGCTATTAATGATAAGCATTTCGAGGTTGTGGTACGTCAGATGATGCGTAAGGTTCGTATTGATGATCCAGGTGATACTACCTTCTTGGAGCAAGAGTTGGTTGATAAACTTGACTTTGCAGAAGAGAATGATCGTATCTGGGGTAAGAAGGTCGTTACTGACGGTGGTGATAGTGAAAGTCTCAAACCAGGTCAGATCATAACGGCTCGTAGATTGCGTGATGAGAATTCTGCATTGAAGCGTCGCGACTTGAAACTTGTACAGGTTCGTGATGCCGTATCTGCAACTTCTACACAGATCCTCCAGGGTATTACTCGTGCTGCTCTTGGTACTAAGAGCTTTATGAGTGCTGCATCATTCCAGGAAACTACTAAGGTTTTGAATGAGGCTGCTATCCGTGGTAAGGTTGATTACCTTGAGGGTATGAAGGAAAATGTAATCTGTGGTCACTTGATTCCTGCAGGTACTGGTCTTCGTCAGTGGGATAAGCTCATCGTAGGCTCTAAAGAAGAATATGAGCGTATGCAGGCTAATAAGAAAAATGTGCTCGACTATGCTGATTCTCCAATAGGAGAATAATCGTAGAATAGAGTACTATATATAAATAGGTATAATGAGGGTGCGTCATAAGTCTATGGCGCACCCTTTTGTTATCTGCAACTGATGAAAAAAAGCAAAGAATCAGGATTCCATCTTCTGTTGTCTTATGATGTTTTTTTTAAAATAAGTGGCAGATTATTCGTTTTTTTCAGATATTATGTGTAAATTTGCACTATCATTTAAAGTTTAATCCTATTAACTTAGTAAAATTATGGAAGAAAATAAGAATAATCAACAGCAGCAGAATCAGTTCCAGATGGGCATCAGCCCTGAAGTTGCAGAGGGTACATACTCTAACTTGGCACTGATTACTCATTCTAGTTCAGACTTCATCTTGGATTTTGCATGTGCACTTCCTGGCATGCCTGCACCTCAGATCAAGAGTCGTGTTATCATGGCACCTGAACATGCTAAGCGATTGCTCCAGGCATTGCAGAGCAATATTTATAACTATGAGCAGTCCTTCGGTAAAATTAAGTTGTCTGATGAGCAAGAACGTACAATCGCTCCATTTGGCACACCAAAGGGTGAGGCATAATGTACTACAGCATACATACTAAGACTAAATTCTCTGCTAAATTCCGCTTTTTCTTTATAATATTCGTTTTTAATAGTTATATAAAGTTAAAACTAGCCTTCGTTTTTTAAAAGTCTCCTTAATATTTAGGTAGTTTGCCGAAAAAATCGTACCTTTGCACCCCGAAAAGGCTCTATAAAGTAGTGGCTTACATCGAAATAAGACAATAAATAAAAATAAATATATAAATTAAAAAGTAAAATTATGCCTACTATTTCACAGTTAGTAAGAAAAGGCAGACGAGTTCTTGTAGACAAGAGCAAGTCACCAGCTTTGGATTCTTGTCCTCAGCGTCGTGGTGTTTGTGTTCGTGTTTATACAACAACTCCTAAGAAGCCTAATTCAGCAATGCGTAAAGTTGCACGTGTACGTTTGACAAACTCAAAGGAAGTAAACTCTTATATTCCAGGAGAGGGTCACAACTTGCAGGAGCACTCAATTGTTTTGGTTCGCGGTGGTCGTGTAAAAGACCTTCCTGGTGTACGTTATCACATTGTTCGTGGTACACTTGATACTGCAGGTGTTGCGAATCGTACACAGCGTCGTTCTAAGTACGGAGCTAAGCGTCCTAAGGCAAAGAAGTAATATAGCTTCTTAAATTTTAGACAAAACCGCAGACTCACGGTCGGAGAAGGTCGGGAGTTGGGGTTAAAATATTTAATAAAAGTTTTGCTGGAGAAGTAATCAGGTTGAGTAAATGCTCGGGTGCGAGCGTTGAAGAACATTATACAGCCCCATGCAGAATTAAAAAAAGTTTTATTTAAAATGAGAAAAGCAAAACCAAAGAAGAGAGTGATCCTTCCAGATCCTGTCTTCAATGACCAGAAGGTCTCAAAGTTCGTAAATCATTTGATGTATGATGGAAAGAAGAATACATCTTATGAGATTTTCTACAATGCACTTGACATTGTAAAGGCTAAGATGTCTAACGAGGAAAAGTCTGCTCTTGAAATCTGGAAGCAGGCACTTGATAATATTACTCCTCAGGTAGAGGTTAAGAGCCGTCGTATCGGTGGTGCAACCTTCCAGGTTCCTACAGAGATTCGTCCTGATCGTAAGGAAAGTATTTCTATGAAGAATCTTATTCTTTTTGCACGTAAGCGCGGTGGTAAGACTATGGCTGATAAGCTTGCTGCAGAGATCATGGATGCTTTTAATAATCAGGGTGGTGCATTTAAGCGTAAGGAGGATATGCATCGTATGGCTGAGGCTAACCGTGCGTTCGCTCACTTTAGATTCTAATTTAATATATAATATAGTTAAAAGAAAATGGCAAATCGCGATTTACATTTGACTCGTAACATCGGTATCATGGCGCATATCGATGCTGGTAAGACAACAACTTCTGAGCGTATTTTGTTCTATACAGGTAAGACTCATAAGATTGGTGAGGTACACGATGGTGCTGCTACAATGGACTGGATGGCCCAGGAGCAGGAGCGTGGTATTACTATCACTTCTGCAGCTACAACTTGTAACTGGAACTATCTCGGTAAGTCTTATAAGATCAACTTGATCGATACTCCGGGACACGTTGACTTCACTGCTGAGGTTGAGCGTTCTCTCCGTGTACTTGATGGTGCTGTTGCTACATATTCTGCAGCTGATGGTGTTCAGCCACAGTCTGAGACTGTATGGCGTCAGGCTGATAAGTATAATGTACCTCGTATCGGTTATGTAAACAAGATGGACCGTTCTGGTGCTAACTTCTTCGAGACAGTTCAGCAGATGAAGGATATCTTGGGCGCTAATCCAATTGCTATTCAGATTCCTATTGGTGCAGAGGAGAATTTCAAGGGTGTAGTTGACCTCATTAAGATGAAGGCTATCCTTTGGCACGATGAGACTATGGGTGCTGAGTATGATGTAGAGGATATCCCTGCAGACTTGGCTGACGAGGCTGCTGAGTGGCGTGATAAGCTCCTTGAGGGTGCTGCAAACTTCGATGATGAGGTTATGGAACTTTATCTTGATGGTAAGGATATTCCAGAAGAAAAGCTTCTTGCTGCTATCCGTAAGGGTTGCTGTGCTATGGAGTGCTGCCCAATGTTGCTCGGTTCTTCATACAAGAACAAGGGTGTTCAGCCATTGCTCGACTATGTATGTGCATTCTTGCCTTCACCAATGGATACTCCAAATATCATCGGTACTAACCCTGATACAGAGGAGGAAGAGGATCGTAAACCATCTGAGGATGAACCAACATCTGCTCTCGCATTTAAGATTGCTACTGACCCATTCATGGGCCGCTTGGTATTCTTCCGCGTTTACTCAGGTAAGGTCGTTGCTGGTTCTTATGTTTACAACCCACGTTCTGGCAAGCGCGAGCGTATCAGCCGTCTGTTCCAGATGAACTCTAAACAGGAAATCCCAATGGAGTCTATCGATGCTGGTGATATCGGTGCAGGTGTAGGTTTCAAGGATATCCGTACAGGTGATACACTCTGTGACGAGGAACACCCAATCGTATTGGAGTCTATGACATTCCCTGATACTGTGATTTCTATCGCAGTAGAGCCAAAGAGCCAGGCTGACATCGCTAAGATGGATAATGGTCTCGCTAAGTTGGCTGAGGAGGATCCAACCTTCACAGTTCGTACAGACGAGCAGAGTGGTCAGACAATTATCTCTGGTATGGGTGAGCTCCACTTGGATATCATCATCGACCGTTTGAAGCGTGAGTTCAAGGTTGAGTGTAACCAGGGTAAGCCTCAGGTTAACTACAAGGAGGCTATCACTAAGACAGCTCAGAGCCGTGAAACTTATAAGAAGCAGTCTGGTGGTCGTGGTAAGTTCGCTTGTATCGATGTAACCATCGGTCCTAAGGACGAGGATTACAAGGAAGGCGACTTGCAGTTCATCAACGAGGTTAAGGGTGGTAACGTTCCTAAGGAATTCATCCCATCTGTACAGAAGGGCTTCGCTGATTGCTTGTCAAATGGTGTACTCGGTGGCTTCCCAATGACAGGTTTGAAGGTGACTTTGACCGATGGTAGCTTCCACCCAGTTGACTCTGACCAGTTGTCATTCGAGTTGGTAGCACATCAGGCATTCAAGGTACTTTGCCCTAAGGCTGGTCCAGTTTTGATGGAGCCTATCATGAAGGTAGAGGTTGTTACTCCAGAAGAGAACATGGGTGACGTAATCGGTGACTTGAACAAGCGCCGTGGTCTCGTTCAGGGTATGGAAGAAGGTCGTAGCGGTGCTCGCATCGTAAAGGCAATGGTTCCATTGGCTGAGATGTTCGGTTATGTAACAGCTTTGCGTACTATCACTTCTGGTCGTGCAACAAGTTCTATGGAGTACGATCATCATGCACCTCTTTCTTCAACAATTGCTAAGGCTGTGTTGGAGGAGGTTAAGGGTCACGCAGATCTTCTTTAATAACAAAGAATAACGGTAAGATGAGGCGCTGCTTAGCGAATGACTCTTAAGTAGCGTACCTCTTCTTCCATTAGACTAAATAATTCATATAATAATAACTTAATTTTAAAAATGAGTCAGAAAATCAGAATTAAGCTGAAGTCTTACGACCACCAGTTGGTTGACAAGTCAGCTGAGAAGATTGTGAAGGCTGTAAAGGCAACAGGCGCTATCGTTAGTGGTCCTATTCCATTGCCAACACACAAGCGTATTTTTACTGTAAACCGCAGTACTTTCGTTAACAAGAAGTCTCGCGAGCAGTTCCAGCTCTCAGATTTCAAGCGTCTCATTGACATCTACAGCTCAACAGCTAAGACAGTTGATGCCTTGATGAAGCTTGAATTGCCAAGTGGTGTAGAAGTAGAAATCAAAGTCTAATTATTTAAATTAAATTGAAATGCCAGGATTAATTGGAAAGAAAATCGGAATGACATCCGTTTTCAGTGCCGACGGTAAGAATATTCCGTGCACTGTTATCGAAGTAGGTCCTTGTGTTGTAACCCAGGTGAAAACTGTAGAAAAGGATGGTTACAAGGCTTATCAGTTAGGTTTCGAAGAGGCAAAGGAGAAGCGTACTTCTCAGCCTATGATGGGAATCTTCAAGAAGGCAGGCACAACACCTAAGAAGCACTTGGCCGAGTTCAAGTTTGATGAGGAGTACAACCTCGGTGACACAATTACAGTTGAAATCTTCAACGATTGCAAGTTCGTTGATGTAATTGGTACATCAAAGGGTAAAGGCTTCCAGGGCGTTGTTAAGCGTCACGGATTCGGTGGTGTAGGTCAGTCTACTCACGGTCAGGATGACCGCGCTCGTAAGCCGGGATCTATTGGTGCTTGTTCTTACCCTGCAAAGGTATTCAAGGGTATGCGCATGGGCGGCCAAATGGGAGGTGACAGAGTTACAACTCAGAACCTTCAGGTGTTAAAGGTAATTCCAGAGCAGAATCTTCTTATTGTTAAGGGTTCTTTCGCTGGATGCAAAGGTTCAACTGTTTTAATTGAGAAATAATGGAAGTTAGCGTATTAGATATCAAAGGTCAGGAGACCGGCCGCAAGGTAGCTCTTAATGATGCAGTCTTCGGCATTGAGCCTAACGATCACGTTCTCTATCTTGACGTAAAGCAGTATCTCGCTAACCAGCGTCAGGGTACAGCTAAGTCTAAGGAGAGAAGCGAGATGAGCGGTTCTACTCGTAAGCTTGGTCGTCAGAAGGGCGGCGGTGGTGCTCGCCGTGGTGATATTAACTCACCTGTACTCGTAGGTGGTGCTCGCGTTTTTGGTCCTAAGCCACGTGATTACCGCTTCAAGCTCAACAAAAAAGTAAAGATTCTTGCTCGTAAGTCTGCTCTGTCTTATAAGGCACAGGAAAGCGCAATTGTAATGTTGGAAGACTTTACATTTGAGGCTCCAAAGACTAAAGAATTCTTAAGTATTATTAAGAATCTCAAAATTGAGGGCAAAAAAGTGCTCTTCGTTTTGCCAGAATCAAATAAAAACGTATATTTGTCTGCACGTAACTTACAGCGCGCTGAGGTTATCCTCGCATCTAACGTCAATTCGTACAAAGTTTTGAACGCTGATGTAGTAGTGATTACTGAAAAGTCGCTGGAGACTATCGACCAGATCTTAACAAAGTAAAAAGGAGATATTAGAATATGGCATTTATTATCAAACCATTGGTTACTGAGAAGATGACCAAGATTACAGACAAGCAGCCTAACCGCTATGGCTTCGTTGTTCGTCCTGAGGCTAATAAGCTCGAGATTAAGAAGGAAGTTGAGAGTCTGTATAATGTTACAGTAGTTGACGTGAACACTATTCGTTACGCTGGCAAGCGCTCTGCCCGTTACACTAAGGCAGGTCTTGTTAAGGGTCAGAAGAATGCGTTCAAGAAGGCAATCGTTACTCTTAAGGAGGGCGATACAATTGATTTTTACAGCAATATTTAAAATAAAAAATGGCAGTACGTAAATTAAAACCGGTTACTCCGGGTCAAAGACACAAGGTTATTGGCACGTTCGAGGATATTACTGCATCCGTGCCAGAGAAGTCTCTCGTTTACGGTAAACGTTCTACCGGCGGTCGAAACAACACCGGTAAGATGACCGTTCGCTACATTGGCGGTGGTCACAAGCAGAAGTATCGTTTAATCGACTTCAAACGTGAGAAAGATGGTGTTCCAGCAGTTGTTAAGACAATCGAGTACGATCCAAATCGTTCGGCTCGTATCGCATTGCTTTACTACGCTGATGGTGAAAAACGTTACATTATTGCTCCTAACGGACTTGAGGTAGGCGCTACTTTGATGTCAGGTGCAGAAGCTGCTCCTGAGATTGGTAACTGTCTTCCTTTGGCAAACATCCCTGTAGGTACAGTGATCCACAACATTGAGTTGCGTCCTGGTCAGGGTGCCTTGTTGGTTCGTTCGGCTGGTAATTTTGCTCAGTTGACTTCTCGTGAGGGCAGTTATTGTGTAATTAAGCTCCCTTCTGGTGAAACACGCCAGATTTTGAGTGCTTGTAAAGCTACAGTTGGTAGTGTTGGTAACTCTGATCACGCTCTTGAACAGTCTGGTAAGGCTGGACGTTCACGCTGGTTGGGTCGTCGTCCACACAACCGTGGTGTTGTTATGAACCCTGTTGATCACCCAATGGGTGGTGGTGAAGGTCGCCAGAGTGGTGGTCACCCACGTTCACGTAAGGGCTTGTACGCTAAGGGTCTTAAGACTCGCGCACCTAAGAAGCTTTCTAACAAGTATATTATCGAAAGAGCTAACAAAAAATAAAGAGTAAATTATGAGTCGTTCACTTAAAAAAGGTCCATACATCAACGTTTCTCTCGAGAAGAAGATTCTCGCTATGAACGAGAGTGGCAAGAAGAATGTTGTTAAGACATGGGCTAGAGCTTCAATGATATCTCCTGATTTCGTAGGACATACTGTTGCAGTTCATAACGGTAACAAATTTATCCCTGTTTATGTTACAGAGAATATGGTTGGCCACAAGCTTGGAGAGTTTGCTCCAACACGTCGCTTTGGCGGTCACTCTGGTAACAGAAAGTAAGCTAAGGGTTAAACCATTTAAAATTTAAGTAAATAATGGGAGCAAGAAAACATATTGCGGCTGAGAAATTGAAAGAAGCCCGTAAAAACTTGTACTTCGCAAAGTTGGTAGGCGTTCCTTCTTCTCCACGTAAGATGCGCTATGTAGTAGACATGATTCGTGGTATGGAGGTTAACCGTGCACTCGGAGTACTTCGCTTCTCTAAGAAGCAGGCATCAGCTGATGTAGAGAAATTACTTCGTTCAGCTATCGCTAACTGGGAAGCTAAGAATAATCGCAAGGCTGAAGACGGTGAGCTTTATATCAGTAAGGTCTTCGTTGACGAAGGCGTTACAATGAAACGTATGAGACCTGCACCACAGGGTCGTGGTTATAGAATTCGTAAGCGTTCTAACCATGTAACTCTTTTTGTTGATGCAAAAACTAATGACGAAAAATAATTAAGTAGAATGGGACAGAAAGTTAATCCGATTAGTAACCGACTTGGTGTTATCCGTGGTTGGGATTCAAATTGGTTCGGTGGTAAGAACTTCGGTGATAACCTCGTTGAGGATCAGAAAATCCGTAAGTATCTTAACGAGCGTCTTGCTAAAGCAAGCATTTCTCGTATTATTATCGAACGTACATTGAAACTTGTTACCATTACTATTTGTACAGCCCGTCCAGGTATTGTCATTGGTAAAGGTGGTCAGGATGTAGATAAGTTGAAGGAAGAGTTGAAGAAGCTTTATAAGAAAGATATTCAGATCAACATCTTCGAGGTTAAAAAGCCTGAACTTGATGCTACTATCGTTGGTAAGAATATTGCGACTCAGATTGAGCACATGATTGCTTATCGTCGCGCTATCAAGATGGCAGTTGCTAACACCATGCGTGCTGGCGCTGAGGGTATCAAGGTACAGATTACAGGTCGTCTGAATGGTGCTGAAATGGCACGTAAAGAAATGTACAAAGAGGGTCGTACTCCTCTTCATACATTCCGCGCAGACATCGACTACTGCCAGTGCGAGGCACTTACAAAGGTAGGTTTGCTTGGTATTAAGGTTTGGATTTGCCGTGGTGAGGTTTATGGTAAGGCTGATCTTACTCCAAACTTCTCACAGGACAATAAGAGCAACAACCGTGGTAACGGTCGCTCTAACAACCGTGGTGGTAATCGTAAAAGAAACAATAACCGTTAAATTTTAGAAAGCTATCATGTTACAGCCAAAAAGAGTTAAATATAGAAGACCTCAAGATGGTCGTGGCAACAAAGGCAACGCTCACAGAGGTACACAATTGGCTTTCGGTTCTTTTGGTATCAAAACTCTTGAATCAAAGTGGATCGATAGTCGTCAGATTGAGGCAGCTCGTGTAGCATTGAACCGCTATATGAACCGTCAAGGTCAGGTCTGGATTAGAATTTTCCCTGATAAGCCAATCACTCGCAAGCCTGCTGATGTCCGTATGGGTAAAGGTAAGGGTGATCCTGCAGGATGGGTTGCACCTGTTACACCAGGTAGAATTCTCTTCGAAGTTGAAGGAGTTAGTTTCGATATTGCAAAAGAAGGTCTTCGCCTTTGCGCTCAGAAACTTCCTGTTAAGACTAAGTTTATTGTTAGACGTGATTACGATAAAAACGCTTAATTATGAAGATTGCAGAAATTAAAAATATCGAGACCAAAGAATTGGTTGAGAAGTTGGAGGCAGCTGTTGATGCTTTGAACAAGAAGAAGATCAATCACAATGTAACTCCACTTGAGAATCCATCAGAGATTAAGGTTGCTCGTCGTGATATTGCACGTATGAAAACTGAACTTCGTCAGAGAGAACTTAACAAATAATAATGGTCCAGATGGAAACAAGAAATTTAAGAAAAGTAAGACAGGGTGTTGTTATTAGCAACAAGATGGATAAAACCATTGTTATTGCAGCTAAGTTCAAGGAGATGCACCCTATTTATGGTAAATTTGTCCAGAAGACAAAGAAGTACCATGCACATGACGAGAATAATGAGGCTAACGTAGGTGATACAGTTATGATCATGGAGACTCGTCCTCTGTCTAAGACAAAGAGATGGAGATTAGTACAAATTGTTGAAAAAGCTAAGTAATTATGATACAGACTGAATCAAGACTTACAGTATGTGATAACAGCGGTGCTCGTGAGGCTCTTTGCATTCGAGTTCTCGGTGGTACAGGCCGTCGTTACGCTAGCGTTGGTGACGTTATTGTTGTTGCAGTCAAGAACGTTATCCCATCAAGTGATTTGAAGAAGGGTGCAGTATCAAAGGCTTTGATTGTTCGCACAAAGAAGGAAATTCGTCGTGCAGATGGTTCTTACATCCGTTTCGATGACAACGCTTGTGTATTGCTTAACAATGCAGGTGAGCTTCGTGGTAGCCGTATCTTCGGTCCTGTTGCTCGTGAGCTTCGTGCAGTAAATATGAAAGTCGTTTCTTTGGCACCTGAGGTTCTTTAATATTTAAAAAGTAAGAAGTAATGAGTAAGTTACATATTAAGAAAGACGATACCGTTATCGTTATTGCCGGTGCAGATAAGGGCAAGACTGGTAAGGTGCTTAAGGTCCTCGTTGAGGAGAACCGTGCTATCGTAGAAGGTGTGCACATGGTTTCTAAGAGCACTAAGCCATCTGCTAAGAATCCTCAGGGAGGTATTGTTAAGCAGGAGGCTCCTATTCATATCTCAAATTTGAGTTTGATTGATCCTAAGAGTGGCAAGGCTACTCGTGTTGCTATCAAGCATGAGGGTAAAAACGTTGTTCGCATCGCTAAAAAGTCAGGGGAGGAAATCAAGTAATGGATACAGCACAGTTAAAGAAAGTATATAAGGAGACAATCGCTCCTGCTCTTCAGAAGCAGTTCAACTACTCTTCAGCTATGGAGATTCCAGTATTGAAGAAGATTGTCATCAATCAGGGTCTTGGTGATGCTACTCAGGACAAGAAAATTGTTGATGTAGCAATCAATGAGATTACTGCTATCACCGGTCAGAAGGCTGTTGCTACATATTCTAAAAAGGATATTGCAAACTTCAAGCTTCGTAAGAAGATGCCTATCGGTGTTATGGTAACATTGCGTCGTGAGCGTATGTACGAGTTCTTGGAGAAGCTCGTTCGTGTTTCTCTTCCTCGTATTCGCGACTTCAAGGGTATTGAGAGCAAGTTTGATGGTCGTGGTAACTATACATTAGGTATCACAGAGCAGATTATCTTCCCTGAGATTAATATCGATGAGATCGATCGTATTCAGGGTATGAATATTACCTTCGTAACAACAGCTAAGACTGATGAAGAAGGTTTTGCTCTTTTGAAGGCCTTTGGTCTTCCATTCAAGAACGCAAATAAAGATTAAGAGATATGGCAAAAGAATCAATGAAAGCTCGCGAGGTTAAGCGTGCAAAGCTTGTAGCTCGTTACGCTGAAAAGCGCGAAGCACTGAAAAAGATTATTGCAACTTCTAATGATCCAGCCGAAGCATACGAGGCAGCTCGTAAGCTTCAGGCTATCCCTAAGAATGCAAACCCAATCCGTCTTCACAATCGTTGCAAGATTACTGGTCGTCCTAAGGGTTATATCCGTCAGTTCGGTATTTCTCGTATCCAGTTCCGTGAGATGGCTTCTGCTGGTTTGATTCCAGGTGTAAAGAAGGCTAGCTGGTAATCCTTTCAAAGGTAAGAATATTTTTTTATTTAATATTGTCGGGGTAGTCCCGATTAATTAAACATTTATATTTTATGACAGATCCAATAGCAGATTATCTGACAAGACTCAGAAATGCAATCATGGCTCATCACCGTGTTGTAGAAGTTCCTGCGTCTAACTTGAAGAAAGAGATCACTAAGATCCTCTTCGAGAAAGGTTACATCCTCAATTACAAGTTTGTAGAGGATGGTCCTCAGGGCTCAATTAAGGTTGCCTTGAAGTACAACCCAACTACAAAGCAAAACGCTATCAAGTGTTTGAAGCGCGTGTCAACTCCAGGTTTGCGTAAGTATACCGGTTACAAGGACATGCCAAGAGTTATTAACGGATTAGGTATTGCAATCTTATCTACATCCAAAGGTGTAATGACAGACAAAGAAGCTTCTGATCTTAAGATCGGTGGCGAGGTTCTTTGCTATATTTATTAATTGGAGGCTTTTATATGTCTAGAATAGGAAAATTGCCAATTAGTATCCCTGCAGGTGTTACTGTAAATTATGATGAGGCTTCTCATGTTTGTACAGTAAAGGGCCCTAAGGGTGAACTTTCTCAGTGGATTGATCCATCTATCAAGTTTAATAATGCAGATGGTCATATTAGCTTTGAAATCGATGAAAATAGTCCTGTAAATATTAAGCAGAAGCAGGCTTTCCACGGTTTGTATCGCTCTCTCGTTAACAACATGGTTGTTGGTGTAAGCGCTGGTTATACAAAGGTTTTGGAATTGGTAGGTGTTGGTTATCGTGTTTCTAACCAGGGTAATATCATTGAGTTTGCTTTGGGTTACACTCACCCTATTTTCATCCAGTTGCCTAAGGAGATTAAGGTTGAGACTAAGTCTGAAAGAAACCAGAACCCAATCTTGACATTGGAGTCTTGCGACAAGCAGTTGTTGGGACTCGTTTGTGCAAAAATTCGTTCTTTCCGCAAGCCTGAGCCTTATAAAGGTAAGGGTATTCTCTTTAAGGGTGAAGTTATTCGCAGAAAGTCTGGTAAGAGTGCTTCAGCTAAGTAATTTTAATTATTTACGATTATGACAACAAAGAAAGTAGAAAGACGAATTAAGATAAAGTTCCGCATTCGTAAGAGTGTGAACGGTACAGCTGAGCGTCCACGTCTTAGTGTATTCCGCTCTAACAAGCAGATTTACGCTCAGGTTATTAACGATTTGACAGGCACTACACTTGCATCAGCTTCTTCACTCGGTTTGGAGAAGATGCCTAAGCAGGAGCAGGCAACTAAGGTTGGCGAGCTCATTGCTGAGAAGGCTAAGGCTGCTGGCGTTGAGGCAGTAGTTTTCGACCGTAATGGTTACCTTTACCATGGTCGTGTAAAGCAGTTGGCTGAAGGTGCTCGTAATGGTGGTCTTAAATTTTAAACGATTATGGCAATGGATAAAGTAAAAGTAAATAACGAAGAAGTACTTAAGGATCGCTTGGTTGCTATCAACCGTGTAACTAAGGTTACAAAGGGTGGTCGAACTTTCACATTCGCTGCTATCGTCGTTGTAGGTGACGGTAATGGCGTAATCGGCTACGGCCTTGGTAAGGCAGGTGAGGTTACTGCTGCTATCGCAAAGGGTACTGAAGCTGCTAAGAAGAACTTGGTAAAGGTTCCTGTACTCAAGGGTACTGTTCCTCATGAGGTTGAAACTTCATTTGGTGGTGCTAAGGTTCTTATTAAGCCAGCTGCAGCCGGTACTGGTTTGAAGGCCGGTGGTGCTATGCGTGCAGTACTTGAGAGCGTAGGTATCAAGGATGTCATCGCTAAGTCTAAGGGTTCTTCAAATGCCCATAACCTTGTGAAGGCTACTATCGCAGCTCTTGCAGAGATGCGTGATGCTTATACTGTAGCAGGTGAGCGTGGTATCAGTATGGATAAAGTATTTAACGGTTAATTAGGAAAAATCGAATATGGCAACAATTAAAATCAAGCAGATTAAGAGTAAAATCGGTGCTCCAGTAGATCAGAAGCGTACTCTCGCTTGTCTTGGTCTCCACAAGATTTCTCAGGTTGTTGAGGTAGAGGATACTCCTAGCAACCGTGGTATGATCCGTAAGGTTCATCACCTCGTAAGTGTAGTTGATTAATTAATCTTTTTAAATTAGGAACGATTATGAAATTAAATAATTTGAAACCTGCTGCAGGTTCTACCCATTCACGTCGTCGTATTGGTCGTGGTCCAGGTTCTGGTCTCGGTGGTACTTCTACACGTGGTCATAAGGGTGCCAAGGCTCGTTCTGGTTATAAGAGAAAGATTGGTTTCGAAGGTGGTCAGATGCCATTGCAGCGTCGTGTTCCAAAGGCTGGTTTTAAGAATATCAACCATAAGGAGTACTTCGCAGTAAACCTTTCAACTCTTCAGGCTCTTGCTGAAGCAAAGAACCTTACTAAAATCGGTATTGAGGAACTTAAGGCTGCTGGCCTCACAAACGGCAAGGAGCTTGTAAAGGTTCTCGGTAACGGTGAACTTAAAGCAAAATTGGAAGTTGAAGCTAATGCTTTCTCAAAGACTGCCGAAGAAGCAATCAAGGCAGTAGGTGGTAACGCAACTATAATCTAAGTAAATGAAAAAGTTTATTGAGACACTAAAGAACTGTTGGAAGATAGAGGATCTCCGTCAGAGACTCCTCATTACTCTTCTGTTTACGGCTATTTACCGTTTTGGCTCGTTTGTGGTACTTCCAGGTATCAATCCGGGCATGTTGGAAAAACTTCAGTCGCAGACCTCTGGCGGTCTTATGTCGCTATTGGACATGTTCTCTGGTGGTGCATTTTCCAATGCATCTATCTTTGCACTCGGAATTATGCCTTATATCTCAGCTTCAATCGTTATGCAGCTTCTTGCTGTTGCTGTACCTTATTTCCAGAAGATGCAGCGCGAGGGCGAGAGCGGTCGCAAAAAAATACAATGGTATACTAGAGTCCTGACTGTGGCCATTTTGGTCTTTCAGGCTCCTAGTTACCTTTTGAATTTGAAAATGCAGGCTGCCAATGCTCTAGCCACAGGTATTAGTTGGACGGTATTCATGATACCGGCAACAATTATCTTGGCTGCAGGAAGTATGTTTATCCTTTGGTTAGGTGAGCGTATCACTGACAAGGGAGTAGGTAATGGTATCTCTCTTATTATTATGATTGGTATTATCGCCCGTTTGCCACAGGCTTTCGTTCAGGAGGTAACTTCTCGTTTGCAGGCAATTTCTGGTGGTGGACTTATCATGTTCATTGTAGAGATTCTTATCCTTTATGCTGTAGTTTGTGCATCAATTCTTTTGGTGCAAGGTACACGTAAGATCCCTGTTCAGTATGCTAAACGCTTGGTTGGAAATAAGCAATATGGTGGTGCACGTCAGTACATCCCTTTGAAGCTTTTTGCAGCTAACGTAATGCCTATCATCTTTGCACAGGCTTTAATGTTTATTCCATTGGCAATAGTTCGCTATCAGTCTGAAAATGCTAGTAGTGTTGTTCAGCAGTTGATGGATAATCGTAGCTTGCTATATAATGTTGTTTATGTAATCTTGGTTATTGCATTTACTTATTTCTATACAGCTATTACATTGAATCCTACTCAGATGGCTGAGGATATGAAACGTAACAATGGTTTCATTCCTGGCGTAAAACCAGGAAAGGATACAGCTGAGTACATTGATACCGTAATGTCTCGTATTACTTTACCAGGTTCGTTATTTATTGCGTTTATTGCAATCATGCCTGCATTAGCAGGACTTCTCGATGTACAGCAAGCTTTCTCTCAATTCTTTGGAGGTACATCTCTATTGATTTTGGTTGGTGTTGTCATTGACACATTACAACAAATCGAGAGTCATTTGCTTATGCGCCACTATGATGGTCTTTTGAATTCAGGCCATACGCGTCAGGGTGGTGTTGCTGCATATTAATCTTTTTCTTTTGAAATGAGAAATTTCTGAAGACAGAAGATGAAATTATTCAGAGTGCAGTTTTACTTCATCTTCAAGTAAAGCTGACTTGAATTTACTATATTATGTGAGACGACTCTCCATTTGGATAGGTAATTCCTCATCCACTTGGAGAGCCTTTTCCCGCTAATATGTCATCTAATTATGATTTTTATCTGATTGTGATGGCACAAAGTTGCTCGAAAAGATAAAGCACAATTTTATCTTCATTCGTAGAAGTTTAACATTAAGAAGGACAAATATTTATATTATGGCAAAACAAGCCGCTATTGAGCAAGATGGAACAATTGTAGAAGCATTGTCAAATGCGATGTTCCGAGTAGAATTAGAGAATGGAGTTGACATCACAGCTCATATCTCTGGTAAGATGAGAATGCATTACATCAAGATTTTACCTGGTGATAAGGTAAAGGTGGAGATGAGTCCATATGACCTTACCAAAGGTAGAATTGTTTTTAGATACAAATAATAATCATATATAAGGTTATGAAGACAAGAGCATCATTAAAGAAGCGTTCAGCTGACTGTAAGATCGTTCGTCGTAAAGGTCGTCTGTTCGTTATCAACAAGAAGAACCCTAAGATGAAATTACGTCAGGGTTAATGTTAAAGTATTGTAAAAGTGCCGTTATTTCAAAAAATAGTTGTACTTTTGCACCGCTTTAAACGAAAGGTATTAATTTTTTAATTATTTATTTAAACAATGGCAATAAGAATTGTTGGAGTAGATTTGCCCCAGAATAAGCGTGGCGAAATCGCATTGACCTATATCTACGGTATTGGTCGAAGTAGTTCAGCAAAGATATTGGATAAGGCCGGTGTAAACCGTGACCTGAAGGTTAGCGAGTGGTCTGATGACCAGGCAGCTAAGATCCGTGAAATTATCGGCGCTGAGTTCAAAGTTGAAGGTGATCTCCGTTCAGAGATCCAGATGAACATTAAGCGACTGATGGATATTGGTTGCTATCGTGGAGTTAGACATCGTAATGGTCTTCCAGTTCGCGGTCAGAGCACAAAGAATAATGCTCGTACACGTAAGGGTAAGAAGAAGACTGTTGCTAATAAGAAGAAGGCTACTAAGTAATTCTGAAGGAGGAAATTAATTATGGCAAAGCAAAAAGCAACATCTAAGAAGAGAAATGTACGCGTTGACGCTATCGGTCAGCTTCACGTTCATAGCTCATTCAATAACATTATTGTATCTCTTGCTAACAATGAGGGTCAGATCATTTCTTGGTCTTCTGCTGGTAAGATGGGTTTCCGTGGTTCTAAGAAGAATACTCCTTATGCTGCTCAGATGGCTGCTGAGGATTGTGCAAAGGTCGCTTTTGATCTTGGTCTTCGTAAGGTTAAGGCTTATGTTAAGGGTCCAGGTAATGGTCGTGAGTCTGCTATCCGTGCTATTCACGGTGCAGGTATCGAGGTTACTGAAATCGTTGACGTAACTCCATTACCACACAATGGTTGCCGTCCTCCAAAGCGTCGTCGTGTATAACGCTTGAGGTTAGCATTATTAATTAAGATACAAACAATAATAGCATTTATATAATATTATGGCTAGATATATAGGTCCGAAATCTAAAATTGCGCGTCGTTTTGGTGAGCCAATCTTCGGCGCTGACAAAGTTTTGTCCAAGAGAAACTTCCCTCCTGGACAGCATGGCAACAACCGTCGTCGTAAGATGTCTGAGTACGGTGTCATGTTGGCAGAGAAGCAGAAAGCTAAGTACACTTATGGTGTATTAGAGCGTCAGTTCCGTAATATGTTTGATAAGGCTGCTAAGGCTGATGGTATTACTGGTGAGGTTCTTCTTCAGAATCTCGAGTGCCGTCTTGATAACGTTGTATTCCGTCTTGGTATCGCTCCAACACGTGCTGCTGCGCGTCAGTTGGTTGGTCACAAGCACATCGTTGTTGATGGTAAGGTAGTTAATATCCCTTCATTTGCAGTTAAGCCTGGTATGGTTGTTGGTGTTCGTGAGAAGTCTAAGTCTCTCGAGGTTATCGAAGCAGCTCTTGCAGGTTTCAATCATAGCAAGTACCCATGGATTGAGTGGGACGATAATTCAAAGAGCGGTAAGTTCTTGCACAAGCCAGAGCGTGCCGACATTCCAGAGAATATTAAGGAGCAGTTAATCGTTGAGTTGTACTCTAAATAAATCATTACATTAATGGCGATATTAGCATTTCAAAAACCTGATAAAGTAGTAATGTTAGAGGCTGATAACCAGTTCGGAAAGTTTGAATTCCGTCCTTTGGAGCCTGGCTTCGGTGTTACCATTGGTAACGCCTTGCGCCGCATTCTCCTTTCATCATTGGAGGGTTATGCTGTTAACACGATCCGCATTGCGGGTGTTGAGCATGAGTTCTCTTCAGTTCCTGGTGTAAAGGAAGATGTTACTAACATTATCTTGAATCTCAAACAAGTTCGATTCAAGCAAGTAGTAGAAGAATTCGAGAATGAGAAAGTTAGTATCACCGTTGAGAATTCTACAGAATTCAAAGCAGGTGATATCGGTAAGTATCTGACTGGATTTGAAGTGTTAAACCCTGATTTGGTGATTTGTCATTTAGATGCCAAAGCTTCGATGCAGATCGATTTGACTATTAATAAGGGACGTGGTTATGTTCCTGCTGATGAGAATCGTCAATTCTGCACTGACGTTAACGTTCTCCCAATCGATTCCATCTACACCCCTATTCGTAATGTAAAGTACGCTGTAGAACCATATCGTGTTGAGCAAAAGACCGACTATGATAAGCTCGTACTTGAAATTACAACAGATGGTTCCATTAGTCCAAAGGATGCACTGAAAGAGGCTGCGAAGATTCTTATTTATCACTTCATGCTCTTCTCTGATGAGAAGATTACTCTTGAGACTCAGGATCAGGAGAGCAATCAGGAGTTTGATGAAGAGGTTCTTCATATGCGCCAGTTGCTTAAGACTCGTCTCGTAGACATGAATCTTAGTGTTCGTGCCCTCAACTGCTTGAAGGCAGCTGATGTTGAGACTCTTGGTGATTTGGTTCAGTTTAACAAGACTGACCTCTTGAAGTTCCGCAACTTTGGTAAGAAATCGCTCTCAGAGCTTGATGATTTGCTCGAGAGTCTGAATCTGTCTTTTGGAACTGAAATTTCAAAGTATAAATTAGACAAGGAATCTTAAAGGTTCGTAGTCCAAAAAGCAAAAACAAAAAATGAGACATAATAAGAAATTCAACCATTTAGGTCGTACTGCTTCTCATCGTAACGCGATGTTGGCTAACATGGCTTCATCACTTATCTTGAGCGAGCACAAAAGAATCACTACGACCCTCGCAAAGGCAAAGGCTCTTAAGAAGTATGTTGAGCCATTGATTACTCGTTCTAAGAACGATACAACAACTTCACGTCGTGTAGTTTTCCGTTATCTTCAGAATAAGTATGCTGTTAAGGCTCTCTTCGGTGAGGTAGCTGAGAAGGTAGCTAACCGTCCAGGTGGTTACACTCGCGTAATCAAGTTGGGTACCCGTCAGGGTGATGCAGCTGAGATTGCTTTCATCGAGCTCGTTGACTTTGATGAGAATATGGCTAAGACTCAGAAGGCTGCTGCTAAGAAGACTCGTCGTAGTCGTAAGGCAACAAAGGCTGAAGAGGCTCCTGTAGCTGAGACTGAGGCTCCTGCAACTGAGGAGGCTCCAAAGGCTGAATAATTTTCAATCATCTCAGATAAATTTAGCGTCCTTGTCTTGACAAGGGCGCTTTTTTTGTCCCTTTTTCAAAACTATTTGCTCTTTTAGGGTTTTTCCTAATCATTATTAGGGATTTTTTTGTTTTTATTCTTTTAGTTCTTTGTATCTTTGCAGCAGAAATTTAAAGCTTAATGAAGATGAAAAAGATTATGCTTTTTGTAGCTTGCTCTTCTTTGCTGTTGAGTAGCTGCGATACTTATACGGGAAGTGGTGCTTATGCTGGTGCCACATTTGGTTCTATTCTTGGTTCTGCTATCGGTGGCTTGTCTGGTGGTCCTAGAGGTTCAGATATGGGTACTATTATCGGCATGGCTGGTGGTGCTGCCGTTGGAGCGGCCATTGGTAGTCAGGCTGACCAGAAATCCCAGCAGCAAAGTGAATCTGTTTATCGGGATAGATCACACCGTGATCATCATTCTTATCAGGATGGAGTTTATCAGCAATCTTCACCTGTTTATTCCAATGACGAAATCTTTGATTCAACTAATTCGGGTGATGATAGGATTTATGATTTCAATGATAGGGATTATACCGGAAGTTATAGTGCTCAGCAGCCTGTAGCTACTATTCCTAGTTCTACTCTGGAAGAACTGGGGCAGAATTATGCCTATTCATCCTCTTTGGAAATAATGAATGCTCGTTTTGTTGATTCAAATGAGGACAATACTTTGAATCGGAATGAAACAGCCAAAGTTATTTTTGAAATCCGAAATAACGGAGCTCACACGTTGTATGATGTAGTTCCTACCGTTATTGAGACTACCGGCAATAAGCATATTTTCATATCCCCAAGTGTTCATGTAGAAAGTATTGCTCCTGGCCATGTGATTCGCTATACAGCAATGGTCAAGGCTGATAACCGTTTGAAGAATGGTACAGCTTGTTTCTGTGTTTCTGTTATACAAGGCGGTAAGACGATTTCCAAGGTTAATCAGTTTGATATTCCGACAAAATCCAGATAAGATTCCTGGATGATAATGAATTTGTATGATAGTATCTTATTTTAGGATTCTGTTATATATAAAAAGTAAAGGCGAGAATCAATGATGATTCTCGCCTTTACTTTTTGCTTTATCTGTATTGTGCTTTTTTAGTTCAGCCTTGGTCACCTCTTTGCTTTTATGGTGCTCTGTTTTATTTATTACCTTTGAAGTAATTTTATTTGTTTCTTTTTTACTGCTGTGATGATTTTCCTTATTCCTGTCAGTAGTTCCCCACTTGTTTGGAAATTCGTATTCCGTTTCAGCCACTTCGAAATCAATCTTAGGCAATTTTGTGTCTTCTGGCTTGTAAGGAATCGGGTTTTCCACCATTTCAACTTTTACAGATGCTACACCTTGTGCTATCATACCAATTTCTTTTGCAGCCTTCCATGATAGGTCGATGATTCTACCTCTTCCAAACGGCCCTCTGTCGATGACTTTTACGATAGTACTCTTGCCATTGCTAAGGTTTGTAACCTTGAGGTGCGTTCCGAAGGGATAAAACCGATGTGCGCATGTTAAACTGTCATGATGTATTCTCTGGCCGCTTGCAGAACGGGCACCTGTTGCTCTCTTAGAGTAATATGATGCCTTGCCGTGCTGGTGCTTTTGTCCGTAGCATGGAACCAGGCTGAATATAGCCAAGATGGCTGTGATGAAAGATTTTGTAACCATATCTTCATATTTTATGGCACAAATATAAAAAAAATTGTTGAAAGATGCAAGTAAATCTCAGAAAATCAGTATCTTTGCACAAACTTTAACTTCATTTATGGAAAATAATATACCTCAGGAGTGGAATAAATTCTACTTGAAAGACGTATCGTTTGTGAATCTGATGATGCGCCGTATCTACAATGTACTGATTGTAGCCAATCCTTACGATGCGTTCATGCTTGAAGATGATGGACGTATCGAAGAGAAGATATATAATGAATATATGGAGCTGGGTCTCCGCTATCCGCCAACCTTTACTCAAGTTTCTACTACCGAAGAGGCTGCTGCCGTGCTGCGTTCTACCGTCATAGATCTGGTGATTTGCATGCCTGGCAATGCTGATAATGATGCCTTCGACGTAGCGCGCGACATCAAGGGTAAGTTTCCCAATATCCATTGTGTTGTTCTTACGCCTTTCTCTCATGGTATTACCAAGCGTATGCAGAATGAAGACTTGAGTATCTTCGATTATGTCTTCTGCTGGCTTGGCAACACCAATCTTATTCTTTCTATCATCAAGCTGATAGAGGATAAGATGAATCTTGAACATGACATACAGGAAGCAGGCGTGCAGATGATTCTCCTGGTAGAAGATTCTATCCGTTTCTATAGTTCTATATTGCCTAATCTCTATAATTATATATTGGAGCAGAGCAAGAACTTTTCTCAGGAGGCTCTGAACCGGCATGCGGCTACCATGCGTATGCGTGGCCGTCCTAAGGTGGTTTTGGCTCGTACTTACGAGGAAGCCCAGAAACTGTATGATAAGTATTCTGATAATACGTTGGGTGTAATCAGCGATGCGCGTTTCCCGTTAAAGAGTGCTGCCAAAGCTTTTGGTAATGAGGTGATGCCTGAAGAGAAGCCTAAGCATCGTACGGATACTTTCGGTCGCGAGAAATGTCCTGATGCAGGTTTGCAACTCTTCCGTTATATCAGGAAGAACGATCCTTTCGTTCCGCTTATCATAGAAAGTTCTGAAAGTGAGAACCGTGCGAAGGCAGAGGCAGAAGGTTTCCGCTTTGTTGACAAGAACTCGAAGAAGATGAGCGTAGATCTTCGCCGTCTGATGGAAGAGCACATGGGCTTTGGCGATTTCATATTCCGTGATCCTAAGACTCATGAGGAGATTATGCGCATTCATAGTTTGAAGGAATTGCAGGATAACATCTTCAATATTCCTAACGATTCCATGCTCTATCATATCAGCCGCAACCATATGAGCCGTTGGCTTTGTGCTCGTGCCATCTTCCCTGTATCAGCTTTCCTGAAGCATGTTACCTGGGAGAAATTACAGGATGTAGATGCTCACCGGCAGATTATCTTCGATGCCATCGTGCAGTATCGTCACATGAAAAACATCGGTGTAGTGGCTGTTTTCGACCGCATGAAGTTTGACAAGTATGCCCACTTTGCCCGCATCGGAGAAGGCTCCCTGGGCGGAAAGGGTAGAGGTCTTGCATTCCTGGACAACATTATCAAGCGCCATCCTGAGTTCAACCAGTATGAGAATGCCACCGTGCAGATTCCGAAGACCGTGGTGCTCTGTACCGATATCTTCGACGAGTTCATGATGAGCAACAATCTCTATCCGATAGCTTTGAGTGATGCTAGCGACGATGAGATTCTGAAACACTTCCTGCATGCCCAGCTGCCCGATTCGCTGATAGCCGACTTCTTCACCTTCTTTGAGGCAACCAGGAGTCCTATCGCAATCCGTTCAAGTTCGCTGCTCGAAGATGCCCACTATCAGCCGTTTGCCGGTATTTATTCTACCTATATGATTCCGTATCTGGAAGATAAGTATCAGATGCTGCAGATGCTGGCCTGTGCCATCAAGGGTGTCTATGCTTCTGTGTTCTATCGTGATTCGAAGGCTTACATGACCGCAACGAGCAATGTCATCGATCAGGAAAAGATGGCTGTTATCTTGCAGCAGGTTGTGGGTAAAGACTATGGTACAAGGTTTTATCCTACCATGAGCGGTGTGCTCCGTTCGCTCAATTACTATCCGATAGGTGATGAAGAGGCTGAAGAGGGTATAGCCAGTCTTGCCTTGGGCTTGGGTAAATATATCGTAGATGGAGGTCAGACCCTTCGTGTTTGTCCTTACCATCCGAATCAGGTGCTCCAGACATCGGAAACCGAGTTGGCTCTGCGCGACACCCAGACCCAGTTCTATGCGCTGGATATGAAGCATGTGGGCAATGATTTCAAGGTGGATGATGGCTTTAATATTCTTAAACTTCGGGTGAAGGATGCCGTAGAAGACCAGAGTCTTACCTATATCGCATCTACTTTCGATCCATACGATCAGGTCATCAATGATGGAGTCTATGAGAATGGCCGCAAACTGATAACTTTCTCAAGTGTACTCCAGCATGGAGTGGTGCCTTTGCCAGAGATACTGCAGATGTCGATGAAGTATGGAGCAGGGGCTATGCGCAGACCTGTGGAGATAGAGTTTGCCTGCAATATCAATAATGACAGGACTTGCGAATTCTATCTTCTTCAGATTCGTCCTATCGTTGATGCCAAGGAGATGCTTGATGAAGATGTGAAGGCTATCCCTGATTCCGACTGCCTGTTGCGTTCGCACAATTCGCTGGGGCATGGCATCAGCGAAGATGTGGTTGATGTGGTTTATGTGAAGTATGATGACCACTTCTCTGCGATGAATAATTTTTATGTAGCCGATGATATAGAACGAATCAACCGCAAGTTCCTTGCTGACGGCAAGAACTATGTGCTGATAGGTCCTGGCCGTTGGGGTTCCAGCGACCATTATCTGGGTGTACCTGTAAAGTGGCCGCATATCAGCGCTGCCCGGGTTATCGTAGAGGTGGCTCTGAAGAATTACAATATCGATCCTAGTCAGGGTACTCACTTCTTCCAGAACCTCACCTCTTTTGGCGTGGGATACTTTACAATAGATACAAATACAGGTGAAGGCGGCTTTGTAAATAAGGAAATCCTGGATGCAATGCCGGCTGTAGAGGAGACGCAGTATGTCCGTCATGTGCGCTTTGAGCACCCGATGAGAATTCTGATGGATGGTAAAAAGCAGGAAGGAGCCGTCTTGATTCCGAAGGAATGACGGGAAGAGTTGTCTCTGAATAGCCATCAGAAACGTTCTATTTCTAATTAAAGATGTATTTACAGTAGAATGAAATCTTCGTTCATCGACGCTGAATGTCCGTTCAGCGACGTTGAACCGCCGTTCATCGACGTTGAACCGCCGTTCAACGTCTATGAACGGAGATTTCATCTGATAGTAAAGACAATTATATTTGATATAAACAACAAATAATACTGGGAAAGTTTGGAATTTCCATCGAAAAGCCTTACCTTTGTTCCCAGCTAAAATGAATGCCTTATGAATATGTTAACAGAACAACAGACAGATACAAATCAGACAACCGACAGGAAATATCTTGTCCCATTCATTCTCATTACGTCGCTCTTCTTTTTGTGGGGCTTCGCTCGTGCCATTCTGGATGTGCTCAACAAGCACTTCCAGAATGCTCTGCACATCAGTATTACTCATTCCGCCCTTATTCAGGTTACCACCTATCTGGGTTATTTCCTGATGGCAATACCTGCTGGCTTCTTTATCAACCGGTATGGTTATCGCCGTGGCGTGGTCTTCGGTCTGCTCCTCTTTGGTGTGGGCGCCTTGCTCTTTATCCCGGGTGCTACGGTGGGCAGTTTCTCAGCATTCCTGCTCTGCCTTTTCATTATCGGGTGCGGTTTGGTGTTTCTGGAAACAGCCGCCAATCCCTATGTTACCGAACTGGGTGCCAAGGAAACAGCTACCAGCCGACTGAACTTATCGCAGTCGTTTAATGGATTGGGTGGCATTTTTGCTACACTTTGCATCGGTCAGTTCCTCTTCAACCAGACCGAAGAGGGCGGCAATGTGGTGGTGCCTTATACCATTCTGGGTATTCTGGTGCTGGTGATAGCTCTGATCTTCTCGCGTGTAGATTTACCGGAAATCAGACATGTGGCTACAGCAGAAGATGAGGCAGCCGGTTCTAATATCAGCAAACTCTTTTCCCATCACAAGATGTTCGTGTTTGGACTTCTGGCTTTGCTGAGCTATGAAGTGGCAGAGATTTCAATCAATTCCTACTTCATCAATTTCGTTACGGGCATGAAATGGATGGACGACCGCACGGCTTCCGTAGCCCTGACTTGTGCGCTGGCATTCTTTATGGTAGGCAGATTCCTCGGTTCCTGGATTATGCGCCGAATCAAGGCAACAACGATGTTGCTGATCTGCGCTGTGGGGTGTGTTGTCTGTATACTTTTAGTCCTGTCAAATCTGGGTAAGCTATCGCTGGTAGCCCTGCTTTGCAACTATATGTTCGAGGCCATCATGTTCCCTACCATCTTCAGTATCGCCCTCACGGGTTTGGGCAACCTTACCAAGACAGCCTCTTCGCTTCTGATGATGACGCCAATCGGAGGTTGCGGTTTCCTGTTGATGGGACTCATCGCCGACCGTACTCATTTTACGCTTCCTTTCCTGGTACCGCTCGTAGGATTTGTCATCGTTCTGGCTTATGCGGCTCGTGAATATAAACTTGCCAAGAAGTAACTGGCGGTTGGGTAGAAAGATGTAAATATAAAGATGTTAAATTGCTAACTGCGTTTAGCAAAAGCTTTGTGTTTTGTAGGGTATTGGTGCGGAATTAACTTTTTTAACTCGATTGCAACACGAAAAATCGAATTATCATTTTGTTGTCTCAAAAGAAAAAAGTAAATTTGCACTCGGTAAGGAAAGAGCCTCATAAGTTCTACACCTTATTATATATATGAAAGAAAAGAATGTTTCATTAAACAATAAAATTAATAACAATTATGGCAGTAGATTACAAGAAAATCGGTCTTGTGAACACTAAGGAAATGTTCGCAAGAGCTATCAAGGGCGGTTGGGCCGTTCCTGCTTTCAACTTCAATAACTTGGAGCAGCTCCAGGCTATCATCCAGGCTTCTTCAAACTTGAAGTCACCAGTTATCCTTCAGGTATCTAAGGGTGCTCGTAAGTATGCTAACCCTACATTGCTCCGCTACTTGGCAGAGGGTGCTGTAGAGTATGCTAAGGAGTTGGGTTGCAACCATCCTGAGATCGTTCTTCACCTCGATCACGGTGATAGCTTCGAGACATGTAAGAGCTGTGTAGATTTCGGCTTCTCTTCTGTAATGATCGACGGTTCTGCACTTCCATACGAGGAGAACATTGCATTGACAAAGAAGGTTGTTGATTACGCTCATCAGTTCGGTGTAACTGTAGAGGGTGAGCTCGGTGTCCTCGCTGGTGTTGAGGATGACGTAGTTGCTGAGGAGTCTCACTATACAAAGCCTGAGGAGGTTGTAGATTTCGCTACACGTACAGGTGTTGATTCATTGGCTATCTCTATCGGTACTTCTCACGGTGCTTACAAGTTCAAGCCAGAGCAGTGCACACGTGACCCTAAGACTGGTCACCTCGTTCCTCCTCCATTGGCATTCGACGTATTGGCAGCAGTTGAGAAGCAGCTTCCTGGTTTCCCTATCGTTCTCCACGGTTCTTCTTCAGTTCCTCAGGAGTATGTTGATATCATCAACAAGTTCGGTGGTAAGTTGCCAGACGCAGTTGGTATCCCAGAGGAGCAGTTGACTAAGGCTTCTGAGAGCGCTGTTTGCAAGATCAACATCGACTCTGACTCTCGTCTTGCTTTCACAGCAGGTGTTCGTGAGACATTGGCTCTTCACCCAGAGTACTTCGACCCACGTCAGTACTGCGGTAAGGCTCGTGAGTACATGGTTGACCTCTATAGCCACAAGATCAAGGATGTTCTTCATTCTGACAACAAGTTGGCTAACCTCGACTAATCTTCGAGATTTTACAACACAAGATATGAGCGGGAATCCGAAAGGGTTCCCGCTTTTGTTTTATCCCCTTTTTTCCGCAATCATACAATCTGTCAGCAAGTAATGCGTATTGTGCACGATAACATGAAAATCTTTACATTATTTAACTAAGAAAACTTGCATCCTATTGACTTTTTTCCTATATTTGCAATGTTCAAACGAAAGAACAGGACATGTAAGAGGGGTATAAGCCCTATAGTAAATGATAAGCAATAGTAAATGATAACCAATAGTAAATGATATCACTCCTCCCAACATATCATTTGTGTAATTGTAAAAGATGATTTAAACCGAAAGGTGTTTGTTTTTAAAAGCATCGGATGGTAATGGCCGAAAGGCTGGAATCAGAAGATGACTGGTTTAAATGATAATGAAAACAATTAGTAAATGGTATAACTATGAAGAAGTATTTTATGATGGTCATCGCTATGACTATGATGACAATAGGATTTGTAAGTTGCAGTGCATCTGACGATGAAATGGGTGAAACGGTTAGTCGCGTTACCACCGATGAGTCAGGTTTCTCTTTGCTCAGCTATTCCATGACTGCGGGCTCTGCCGTAAGCGAGGAGTCTAACAGTAAGGCTGAGAATGATGAGAAGTTGGTTTGCAAGGTTCTTCCGGGTGGTCAGCTGATGCTGACTCATAAGAATGTAATCTTCGACCAAGGTACAAATATCAAGTTTGCAACTCAGTTGGTTGGCAAGAAGTTAATCATTACCGAAACAGGTGATTATGGAAAGTCTGGTCAGTATGGTTATTATACGCTTGTTGCCAAGGTAGGAACAGTTAAGGATGGTGACTATGTGGTTGTTGTAATGCGCAATAATCACGCCCGTGAGGAGTTCAAGTTGAAGTATGACTCTTCCCGAGCTAATTAAGATACATATAAATAGTAAAATGCAATTCAGATATATAATAAATGATATGAAGTTACAATTATAATGAATGGTATGTTGATATATAATATACGAAGTTAAGACAAATGATAGTAAATGATATGTTTATTCAATAACAGATGTCGCTTCTTTCGACCAGTCTAGTTTTACTTTCTGTTTTCATTTCCCCGTAATGCTTCCATGAGCTGTTCAGGGGTACAGTCTTTTAATATCACCTTATTCTCTTTATCCAACAGGTAAATGGTTGGCATGGCTTTGAGCCCGTAAATCGTGCTCAAGCGGTTATCTGCTACGATGCGGAGCAGACTGAAGCCGGCTGGTATTGTCTGTTTGTCGAGCCATGCAGATATCTTGTGGCAGTTCTCGCAGTCAGGATCGTAGAAATATAAGATAGCCTTCTTTTCCCGGTAATCGCTCAACTGATGAGGCTTGCCGTCTTCCAGCATAAAACTGATGTTGGTAGCCTGTGTGCCAGGCAAGTTCTTTCTTGCCTGTTTCAGTTTAAATTCTATTCTTTCTTTCTCGGTTACATCGAAGTATGGCGATTTAGCCATGTCTTCCAGAAATAGGGCATATACCCTGTCGTTGCGCATAGGCGACTCAGGGTTCTCATAATAATGCTCGATGAGGCTTTCAAACTTCTCTTTGGATGCCTTCTGCTGGTAAGCTTTGGCTGTAAAGGCAGCAATACCCTTCTGGGCTATTTCCTGGTCGAAGCGTGCCAGAATATCGATGAAGTTGACAAAGCCCTGTTCTGCCATCTCCTTGTTTGCCAGTTCCAGGGTATCGGAAAAGTTGAAGTTGTCCCAATAGTGCTCACTCAGGTATGTTGCACGTTGCTCTACGCTGCGCAGACTGTCTGGCAGAGCAGGGTATGGGAAACTGTTCTGAGCCTTGGTTGGGGCTAAGGCTCCAACCAGCATGAAGAAACTGAGGAATATGAATTTTGCCATCATCTTTATATTGGAATTAATGATATTACTAACGGGTGCAAAATTACAAAATAAAATTGAAAGTGGCAAGGTTTTTTATATAAAAAAAAGCCGCGGAACTATAGAAGGTGAGATCACCTCGGCAACTACAGTTCCAACGACCAGTCTAGTTTAATTTATTGGTTCCCGCATTCTATTTGTATAGTAAATGATAATTATTTTATTACCTATTTCATTGATATTTGGGGGCATTTAAATTTTGAAACGATATGCGCCCCGATACAGATATATGAACTAAACTTTTCTAAAACTTACTACTGATAGGTGAATTCAAACTTCTTGGCCTTTCCTTGATTGGCATTGTCCATCTTCACGTAGTAGGTAGCATTGCCAGTAGCGTTTTGATGAACGTTTTTCAGCTTCACGGTGTATGTCGTTCCGGCTTTATCAGCCTTGAATACATACCAGCTGTCCCAAGTCTTGCCAATTTCATTTGTAGAACTGTACTCTATGTCACAGTCCTCTGGAACTACATCGCCCGATGCAAACTTCACGGTTACTGGCAACAGCTCCTTCGGGTAGTTGGCAGGAACGGTAAAGGTAAATTCCGCTTCGGCATTTGCATTTGTTCCGATGTTGGCAGGAGCATTTACCTGATACTGCACCTCGTTGATGCTATAGAGATGGATGTTTCTGTTGAGTCCATGCTTCTTGTCGGTGAGGTAGATGATGCCCTCTCGCCAGGTCTTGTCTACCGTGCCCAGCTTGTACTTAATGGTACCGGTACCGGTCTTATAATCATAGCTGGTAACCACTGGTGCAGCTGTAGTTCCTAATGACAGGTTCTCAGTCCATAAAGCCACGAAATCCGTAGGCTTCTTGTCGGCTGCATCATCGCCCTTATAGGTGAATTCGATGAATTGTTCAGAACCGGAAGCTGCATTGGTGGTCTGATAGGTGCCCTCGTTGATGGCGAGTTCATAATTACCATCATTCACTCCCGGAATGTATTGTTCCACTCTAATCCAAGGATTATTGATAGGTGCGCTTTTCAGCGCTTCCTCCAAACTATTCTTACCCCAGCTTTCGTCCAGTTTGTCGATGATTATTTTATATTCGTAATTTCGCTTGATGGCATAAGGAACGTTGTCCTGATCCTGCAAGTATATTAGGTAACATAGTCCGTTGTATTTCAGCAATACCTTTGCCGGATCAGTAGGCAGGTTTCTATCTTCGAATGCTGCGGTAGGATTATACATCTGTCTTTTATCACCTTTCATCTTTTTGTTACTGATGGCAGGAGTTACATAATCCACTTTCCATTCCCACTTATTATCTCCTGTAGTAGGGTTGAATAACAGACTGTCTCTGTTGAAGGGAGCCAGCGTTCCGTATGCCATACCATTCACCACAGTCATCGTCAAGTCCTCGTCTTTGAGGTTTGAATTGGGAGCTTCTTTGGCTTGCTTACTCCATTCTGCCGAAATCTTGGCTCTGTCTCTGATAAGATGGATGATGTAATCCTGCTTGGTATTATCCTGGCGGAGATATTCCTTGAGCTTCTCTGGCGAATCTTCCTTGATGTAGCCCCAGTATCGGGTCAGCGCAGCCTGATCCTCACCATACTCTGTCTCGAAGGTGGTCATCAGTATATTCTCGTGCATACCCACCCATTTTGACTGGTTTTCCCAATCGATGGTCTTGTACTGGCTTTCTGTATTTGCCACCAGATGGATGCGAGCCGTCTTGTTGGGAATCTGGGCAGAGAAATTTCGAGGGGTGGTTTGTCCATTATTGTCGATATCTTTGTCGCCGTTTTGTATGATGTTGCCATCTACGTCTCTTCTGAAACCTTTGATTTCACCGAATTCCCCGACTTTTCCAAAACCCACGAACTGACCTTCCTCATCGAAGCAGAACAGCTTGACGCAGTTTTTCCCGATGCCTTCATTCGTAAACAGGGTGCTTCGGGTAACCTGCTGTTCGAAGCTGGGGATGGATACATTGAAGTTTGCCGTATAGTAACCTTCTTCTGCTTCGTTTGCTTCGGTAGGAGAAGTAATATTGTCGGGTATATTGTCTGAACAGCCTGTTAACATTGCTGTTAACAGAACCGTCATGATTCCGATATATAATTTATATTTTTTCATCTTGCTTACCTTCTGTTATTCAAAACCTTGGTTCTCAATTTTCTCAATTTCCTCTAAGGTGAGGTCGTGAACGCAGCGAACGTATGTGCTGTTTCCTGCCCCATTAAAGGCTGCCTTCGTGCCATCCAGGGTCCAGTAGTATGCGTTGCTGAGAATCTGACTGTCTACCACGTTGTTATTGTTTGCCAGCTGGTTGATCAGCGTTACCTCGTCTGTGGTAGGCAGTCGCCAGCCATGCATGTTCAGCGTTTCACCTTTCAGCGTTGTTGCCTTCTCGCTGTAACTTTGGCAGTATTTTCTTGCTTCCTCGTTGCTTCCTGCTGTTTCGTTGCTATGTCTGGCAGATGCCATGATCAAGGCAGGGGAAACCGTCTTGTCTGTAGACTTCTTTTCGCTATCGAGTTGAGGCTTGGCTATCGTGTAACCGCCGATGCCCTGGTTGGTGGTAAACTGCAGCGTGTAAAGTCTGTTTTGCGTGTTCTGCTTGTCTGAAGCCTCTGCATTTGCCACATTGAGTGAATAGATGGCAGGGTACTTCCTTACATTCACTTTCTGAGATTTGGAGCCGTCGTTAGTCTTTACGAGAAAGTTGATGTAGTTGATGGTATATTCTGGTTTGTTACCATGAATATCTATCTTTCCTCGGTTATCGTCACTAACGCTTTTGTCAGACTGGCTGATGATCTGACCAGCCAGGTTGTTATCCACTATCTTTTTACCATATTTATCAAAGTAATATCCTTCCTTTTCTGGTTGCTGAAAGATAGGGCAGGATGCAAACCAGTCGATGCACTGGTTTGCTGTTCCCCAATCCATCGGATCCTTGAGGTCCAGTTGGGTAGGATATACCACGAGGAAACTGGCTTTATCTCCCTTCACATAAGTATCTTCACCCTGGGTCCATTTGGCAATCTGCCATTTCAGATAATCTGTATCTCCGTCGTAATCGATATGCGTATTGGTATCCAGATATTTGATGACGGCATTGACGGTATAGATATAGTTGCGGTCTAACCTCTTGTCACCCTGAGGGTCACGAACCGGTATATTCAATACCATCAGGGTATCCTTTTTAGGATCGTCCTTATATTTAAAGTTGACCTTTGCTACAATCTGTGGCATTTTTTCCTGAGTTTCCCATTGGGTGGAATAACTGTAGGTGGTTACCGTGAAGACATTATTTCCCTTCTCATCTTTTGCAGATGCTGCCGGGCTCCAGGTATTGTTGTCTGATATGATAGTTGGAGTTGCGGTTTGATCACCAGCAAAGATGGTAGTATTGGTATTGTAATAGATGAGTTTCCACTGAACGTCTGAAATATGGTAATCCTTCACCGTAGAAGAGATGTTCAGCTTGATTTTGGCTGCCGCTCTCACCAGTTCTACCGGAATATTCTGTTCCGGATCTTGGGTGATGGTATCCTCACCTTGACAGCTCATCAGGAATTTCTTATCGCTTACCATGGTAGCTGGCTTCCAGATGTCATCATCCTGCTGGGTGCTGGCAAGGAGTTCTTTCAGATTCTTCCCCTTGAGATTTTCCTTTGCATTGGCTACAGCATAGTAAGGATAAGTTTTATCCACATCAAGCTGGTGTTCCGATTTCCAGTCGCCGGAAGCCAATACCTCTGCCTGGTTTTCTACCGGTCTTGTAAACTGGCAGTCGATTCTACAATCACCATTATTTGTTGGTTCGAACATCTTAAAGTCAAGAGAAGACAGAGTTTTTTCATGAAGATTCTCTTCTTCCTTCACTCTTGTGGTCTGTAGGTCGTTGACCATGGGAGTCATGCTCAGCTGTTGTGCAGCCGAACCGTTTCCCAGTTCGTCTTCAGCTGAGCATCCTGCCATGAGCCATCCTGCCGTAAGAGCCAAGATGCATTTTGCGAATCTTATGTCTATATATAACTTCTTCATGATGAATGTTATTTTCTGTTGTCTTTATAATACTTGTTCAAAGTGAATATCCTTACCGGCGAATTTGCCCTTCTTACATCCTTTATATTTGGAACCTGGATTCAGGATAAACTTATCGTTTGGATATGTCGTCAGGAATACCTGCGCCTTTACATTGTGTGGCTTTGCCAGATCCAGTCTGTTCTTTGGCACGACATAGAAGTAGAGCGTCTTCTTCTCACCACTTTTATTGATGATGAAATCATCTATATGATAAGTATATCCAATAACATTGTCTCCATCGTTTTTGTCTGAAATGTTTGGATCGTAAACCGGATCTTTATGATCATCATAGTTGCCATCCTTATTGCATTCTACGAATCCGAACATCGGGTTGTCTGTCTGGAGAATCCAAGGCTTACCTTTGGTATCGATATCCTGGAGCGTAATCATCGGTCCGCGTTTTGGGAAACCGTAATATACCTTGTAGCCAAAGTCTGTCTTTCCGCTGTCAGGGATTTCAACATTCGTAGAGGCATCGATGAAATCGAACGTTCCTCCATCCTGCCATTCCTGAATAGATGGAGTAACGGTGAGTTTGCCCATCTGTCCGTTGAGGAAATAACCATAAACTACCAGTTCTCTGTTTCTGATGGCATTTCCTTCAGAAGGAATATTGAAGGTCTCGTGCTTCTCGGTTACTCCGCCATCTAATGAATAGTAGATGGTGCCTTGGATGGCTTTGTTGGTTTCACGGAGATAACAGAGATCATGAGATTTGATTCCTTCATTATTAAGAGCATCCAGATATTCCTGGGCAGACTGATCACTCGTTTTGATGAAACTCTTAGGATCCTCCACATCCTTGATATCCGTGTTCTCTACACCAGCCAGTTTCAGAGTGTCTGATACGTAGGTTGTAGCCGAATTGTATTTCTGACTAGTAACGTCCTGGTTGTAACCATTCTCGTTATATGTCGCTTCGTCGGGAAAAACATAGCTGGCAGTAGGGATGGTGTTGCCTTTTACCTCTATTCTTGTTACCTTTACCTGACTGGTATTGGCATCAGTACCCTTTTTGCGGGCAAAGTAAAAATGGAGTTTCGAAACGGCGCGAACCAGAGGAATCTTGATGCCTTTGTTTTTGGCTCCTTCTTCTGTATCAGCCACATGGCTGTCTACAGAGATTTGAGTGATGGCACGGGAGATAGGGAGTCCCTTTCCGGCTGGCACTTCTTGGTTTTCTGCACTACCATCGCGATTGATACCGAAAGGTGAGGTAAAGCTGACTTCTTTCAGATCTTTGCGGGTAACAGAACTGAGGTCTTTGCCTTTTATCTGGTCCAGCATGTTGATGCTCTCAGAGTTTGCCAGGATGTAAAGGTCGATGTTCTTTACTTCTTCGCCGCCAATCTTTCTCAGGAATCGGAGGTTCAGGGTATAGTTACCGTTCCTCACTTCGCTCAGCGTCTCTGCTTTATAAGAGATAGGAGTGGCTTCATCGCCGGTATTTGATTTGAACACCCACACCTTGATGTTGTGGATGTCGCTCTCCTGAGTAGGATTTGCATCAGTCTCATTGTCGGCAAGAGCCTTTCCGCTAGTTTCTCCGGCTCTGGTACTGTTTCCGGTGCCGGTAGAGAAACTGAGGCTCAGATAGGCATTGTCGCTTTGAGCTGTTTCTGTATTTTCGTTCTCTGAACAGGATGCCATTGCGCCTACCATGAGCAAAGCAGCGAGTGCCATACACACTGGGCGTGTCATCTTGGTCAGAGTAGATTGATAGCGTTTCATGTTTTCTTTCTTTTACTTATACTTCTTTCTTTTCTTATTTTCCCAGGTCGGCATTCTGAAGATTCAGAACCCAGTTGTTTACCTTGATTCTTGCATCCATGCTGTAGGTAGAACTTGGAGCTGGCACGTAGAATACCAGCGTGTAATGGTCCTGACGGTCCAGATACTGCTGGTCGCTCCAGTCTTTGCCGTAGCGGTCGCTGGCACAGAGTGAGAGGAACCAAGGCAGGGAGTGGTTGAAGATGACTTTGTTGATGCGCTTGTCTGTGATGACGATGCGCTTGTCATCATATTGGCTGGATCCGTCGGCAGCGCGACTCTTGTTGTCATCTTTGGTTTCGAACATACGTGATGATGACAGGTCGTAAACCAGCGCCTTTTCTACGTCTTCGCCTTCTACCTCGGTCTTGCCGCTGTGGTTTTCTACCAGTTTCTTCTCATAAGGAAGATAGGTGATAGCCTTTGGCTTTACCTTGTCGCCCTTATAGTCGAGTAGGGCAGCGGAACCTTTGATTTCTACATCGAAGTTTTCGGCTGTGAATCCTTCCTGGTCGGGTTCGAATGGAAGCATCACCACTCGGTATGTCTTGGTACACTTCATCAGACTCAATTTTCCTTGCACATCGTTTTCTCCATCAAAGTTGAGGGAGTCCTGTGCGGTATAGAGTGCGGTGAAGTGCTTGTCGTTAACGGATTCTTCTGCGTTTTTTTTGCCCATTTCCTCTTGCAGGTCGTTGATGGTAGAGATACCTGGGGTAAGTTTAGTAAAGCTAAACTCGGTCTCATCATCACCTTCGGCTCTTGTTCCCATTGCTGCAGGCTGCTTGTCACGAGCCAGGCAGACGAAGGTATACTTGCCTGCTTGCAGGTCTGTGATTTCCATCTTATGACCTGTTTCAAACTTGTCAGCCGACTCGGTATAGTTATCTACGAACTTACCGTTCTTGTCGAATACATAAACGTTGAGGTTCTTCACCTCAGCAGAGAAAGCATCTGCCTCTTTCACATTATAAGTATAGTCGAATTTGAGCGACAACTTAGCTGTAGGGCAGCCCGTGATCTCATCTTTCATGCATGATGAAAGAGAAGTGAGTGCGATGGCTGAGATGCAAACCAGCTTGCAACATTTGTTGTTGAGGAAATGTGCCATATTCTTTATATTTTATAATCTTTTACTTTTACTTATTTTATATAGAGAGTGCCGTAGGTAGCGAATATCTTTGCTTCATCAGTTCTCTGTTTCGTTGCCTTCGGCATCGTTATTATCTAAGGATGAAAAGTGCCAGTCTTTCGGGTTGGGGGTATGACGGCACGTCTTTGTATCTCCCGCCTTTTATACATGGGCGGCAATGTTAGTTATCTTTTAAGAATGTTTTCGTTCTTTTCAGAACGAACGTTTGATTGATAAACTCTCGGAGGAGGATTGCTCCCCCGAGAGTATTGGTATATATATAAGTATTTATATTTTATCTGTCTGGTTTGACGGAATATTACTGCAAGTTAACGTTATCTTCGTTGAGAACCCAAGGGTTAACAGTAACAGTAACGTTGAGATAGTAGGAATCATTCTCTGTTGGAGTACCATTAGGTACCTGGGCACCTACGTTGAAGATGTTGTTAATATTGAGGCGATAGATGCTGTTACGCTGGATAATGCCATTGATGTAATTGTCCTTGATAACATGCTTGTAGTATGTCTTACCTGCCTTGAATACCTCAATGTTGTACGTCTTACGGAAGTTTGCCAACTCTGTTTCGTTTTTGATGGCATTAGTCAATTCTGTCTTCATTGCATCTTTGTCCTTGCCATTGAAGAGGCCTGTTACTCCCTCGTAATCTTCGAAGATCTGAGCGAAAGAGGTGTAGATTACGTTGTTGTAACGATAGAATGTACCATCCTCGAAGTCTGCAGCACCAGTAAACTTGTTGCCATCCAACTTAATCTGATACTCGAAGTACATGGTTGTAGGAGCAGTTGTAGAGCTATTCTCGAAGACGTAGTTTACCCCGGCTTTTTCAGTAGTAGTGAAACCACCATCCTTGTAATCGTATACTCCACCGAAATCTGCTGTTGGCTGGTAGTAGCTGATTCCTTCTGGAATGATGAGTTTATTATCAGTACTCCAATTCTGCATCACGTAAGACTTATTTGCCAAGTTAGAAACAGCATAGTTTAACAACTTAATCTCTGCAACCTTCTCCTTAGCATCCTTCATTGCTACCTGCAATGCCGCTGAAGCATCTTTTGGAGCTTCTGCAAGAACAGTAGATTTACCTGGAATTGGAGCATCGATACGAGCTACTACACGCTCAACTTTGATAGGGCTTGCTACTCCATTATATTTAACCTTTGCTGGGTTAGCTTCATTATTGTTAGCCTTGATGAAGGTTACCTTATAACCGTTACCATTTACCTGTGCATCGTTCTGGTTGAACATTGCGAATTTATTGTTTGTATCGTATGGCTGAGCAAACTTATTTGTTGCAGTGAAGATATTCTCCCATGGCTTGGCATCTTCTGCGTTAGCCAAGAAATATACCTTATAGGTATCACCTGCAACAACATCCTCAACAGCAATCTTGAGCTGTGTAGAACCATCATTACCCTGAGTTGGCTTGCCTGCTTTCCAGTCTTTTTCTGTGATTTCCTTTGTGAAAACAACTTTACCAGTAGCATCTACCAAGTAGATTGTACCGCTTGTTACATCTGATTCTGCTGCAGTTGCATCCACTGTAGGTTGGTTAACTGCAGTTCTGGTACCATCTGACTTTGGAGTCTGTACGTTCAAAGTCATGTAGAAACCATCTACCTTCTCCTGACCTGCGTTACCATTAGCCAAATCATCATTACTGCTGCAGCTAGTGAAAGACAAAGCTGCGGCTGAAACCAAGCTCATTACGAGCAAATTCATTTTTTTCATAATCTTTTTACTTAATACAAAAAAAGTTATACAATATATTTAATTAATTCTTATTCTCAAAATTAAGTTTCGCACATATTGGCACAATCCGCTGAAAACAGATCGTATTTTACATCATCTTTTATCTTATACTTATATAAATAGAAAGTAAATAGTTACTTTAAAGTGCCTGGTTAACCTTATCCAGGTTTTCCTGCGCCTCCTTCAAACCACCGGCAATAGCTTTCTCAAAGTATTGCTTGGCTGTCTGATAGTCTTCCTTCATGGAAGCCAGACAACCGCGGGCATTGTTTGCCTCGGCGCTGTCGCCTGCTTTCAGGAGATATTTCTCTGCACTCACCTTGTCGCCACGTTCGATGGCTGCTGAGGCTGCATTGAGATTGGCAAGCTTATCTTCAGGGAACATTCTTACAGCTATGTCGAAAACATTGTTGAATTCGGCGCTACCCTTAGGATAAGTCTGGGCTACCAGATACATCTCCTGGAGAGAGAGCTTCTGAGGACGGGTCTTGATAACCTCTCTAGCCTTTTCTACATTGAATGCCTGAACATCATATTCTATCGTATAGTCGGTACGGCGAAGTGATGGCCATACATTCTGCAGGAGATAGCGATAAGCCTGAGGAGCCTTCTTGAGCAATGCTTTCTCTTTGGCATCTGGCTGCATGTTGCTGTTGATGATCTCAAGTGCAGCTTCCTTCTGAGGAATATCATTCTCATTTACATACTTGATGGTTCCCGCCCAGTCCTCTGCTGTAGCTGTGGCCGCAAACAGTTTTGAAGAAATTGGATAGGTCTTCAGAATATGCTTCAAAAGCGCCTGTGTACGGTTATTCGACAACTTGTTGTTGTTGGCATATCCGCCATCTGGTGATGCATAGCCGTGGAGGGTTATCTTGGTGATGGTAACATCCGAATCGTTCTTCACGAGATCGAGTGTCTTGCGGATATTATCCAGTTCGCTGGCATTGTTGCCCAAATCATACAGGATATCCCACTTGTTCACCTTGAAGTTCAAACGGGCAGAACCATTCTCCTTTCTTGCCTTTACGGCTTCTGCCTTAGGCTGTACATAAGCGTTGAAGAGATTCTTCGGAGTAGAGAATGCACGTCCTTCCGGATTCAGAATACCTTCGTCGAGAAGTTGCTGGTTGCAACCGCAGGCATCATTGCTGATAGCGAAGTTTGAGTTCTTCATCCAGTCGCTGAACGGAGCGGCGTATTCATAATGAAGCGTCTGTGCTGTCTTGTTCTTACGGAGTGCCACGATGAGTGGGTTTGCCGTAGCCGTTTTCTGGTTACGCTGATAGTAAATATATCTCTTTTTACCCATCACCTCAACGCTCGGCATGAAGAGCGTATCCTTTTCGTTGAGGATCATTGGGGTATAGATGAGACCTTTGTTGCTGGCAAGCTGAATTTTATCGAGATTCAAGTCCATAGCCACTTTCACCTGGTTGCCAACCTTTCTGATTGCCTTATTCTGGATTTTCAGATTCTTGTAAGTCTGCTGGGTATTATCGGCTGCTATAGGAAGAGCGATAAGCAAGGCTCCGAACATACTACCTATTATATTATATGTATTCATCTCTGATTCTTTTTAAAAAACATACACTAAGTTGAGGGCTGCTTTCGTCGGGCCCACATAGTTGTGTGCCTTGTCATCTTCAAGTTTATCTCCGCATTGAGCACAGTTAAACTTATCTGCCTTAGAGTAGATATAGCCTACACCAAGTTCAGCTTCCAGATTCCAATGTTTCGAGAGAGCCCAAGCGTAGCCGTAAGCTACACCTGCACCGATAAACCATCCTTCATACCGATAGTCTTTCAGCTTAGAGAAATCAGTGCCCAGGAACTTGAAGTCAAGATCCATGCCACCGATGTTGTGAGATCCACCCAAGGCATGGAAGCCGATGAATGAACCCATCATTTTGTTACAGAACCAGTATCTGGCCTCTGGCTGAACGAGCCAGTGCTTCCATTTCTTGTTCTTTGAAAACGTCCAAGGATTGTAGTTTCCGGATACGTCAAGTGTCCATTTTGGAGAAAGACCGAATTCAACACCCAAGTTCATGGTTGTTGTTGCATCATACAGCAAGTTGGTCTTTACCGCAGCTTCCTGCGCTAGAGCAGGACAGATTAGGCTGCCGAGTGCTACTAACGCAATAAAAATCCTTTTCTTCATACCTCAATTAAACTTTTCTTTTTTAAAATACATTGAGTGATTTAGAATCACCTTTTACTTTCGTATACTCTTTTATATTCATAATGATCACCAATACCTGAATCTACTGAGAACTCATGTTTCCTAAAGTTTACTTTCAACTGTTCCTTTTCTCCTTTCAGTTTACTTTCAACTTACTTTTTAGTTCATCTGTATCTCATATCGTTGGATTTCGGGTGCAAAAGTAGAACGAATATTAGATACAGCCAAATTTTTAAGCACTGAAAAATACTGAAAAATGCCATTTTTAGCAAAATAGTACACTGATTTATGCTTAAAATCGTTAAAGTTGCACGATTTTCTGATATTTGAACAAGGATTTCTGATATTATTTGTAATTTTGCAGCTGGAATCAATAAATCCCTAAAAAAATGGCAATTTCCAAGAAAAAGAGCCGTTTGACTTACGAAAGCATAAGCAAGATTTAAGAAAATAACCAAAACGAAATGAAACTGAAGAATGACATTGTAAACCTGATTGTGAGGGTAGAGCATCATTTATGCCCACAATATTGTGGCGTGGTAGACCGCCGACGCATTATCGCCTTTCTACTTCTGACGATAAGCGAGCTGATTATCATACCTTATCATTTTATGCTCTTTTTGCTGGTGAAAGAACCTTATGGTTTAAGCCTCTGTGGCTTGCATACATTCGTGTTCTGCATCCTGCAGTTCCTGATCTGGAAACGGAAGATAGCTTTCGTGAAGGGTATTTCTTCTCTTTACCTTCTGATGTTCGCCAAACTGGCTCTTGATAGCGTATTTTGCATCAATTTCGGTTTTGCTAATGATAATTTGAGCGTTATCTGCAACCTGTTTGTCGTCTTTATCCTGGCTATTACAGCGTTGAGCCAAACTTTGTATAAGACTTGCGCCATCATCACGGTGGGTATGATACCGATGTTGCTGATATGCCTGTTCAGCACTCCGCTTATGCCAGCTCTGTTCAGTATGAAGGCTATTTTTCTGGGTTTCATGATGCTGGTTTATGTGGCAGTATATAATATGAGTATTGTAACCAAGGGGTTGCGCCAGCCGAAACGGATGGCTCAGGTTGAAAACAAGGCGTTGAATATGCTTGCCGATTTGAAGGATAATGAACCGGAAGCAGCAGAAAGCCTGATGAAGCGTCTGACTCCTGATGTCCGGCAGAAGATTATTACCCATGCTTCTGAACATCTGTATAATGAAGAATTGAATAGAGTGGCATGGGATCTGGTTTGTGATGGGCTTACGTTCAGCGAAAAGGAAATATGCAAGCTGATTCTTCAGGGGCATACTTTAAAGGAAATTTGTGCAGAACTCAATAAGAGTGAATCAAATATCACCAGCCAGCGTTGCCATATCCGCAAAAAGTTGAATATGGACCGTCGCGATGATTTGAGGCGAACCTTGGAAGTAAGGTTCTATGATGCGCAGAAACAAGTAAAAAAGTCAGAAGCCGAGTGAAGGCCCAAAAGCTCCAGAAACAGCACGCCCTGAAGGCCCAAAAGCTCCAGAAGCAGCACGCCCTGAAAGGGCAGAAGCTCCTAGCCCAGGGCATCGCCCTGGGTAATTACGGACGCAAACCTGTCGCCCTGTAAGGGCAAAAGCTTTATGTCTTGTCTGGATTTTTAAAGCTTTTGCCCTTACAGGGCGCCTTGCTGATTGCCATCATACCCAGGGCGATGCCCTGGGCTAGGAGCTTCTGCCCTTTCAGGGCGTGTGGAGCTTACTTGCGAAACTTGAATTGATCATTATTCTTCCAATCTGAGAAATGCTTTCGGAAGATACTGGATGATGTCGCTAGCGATGAGGCTCTCTTTGCCCAGATCTTTAGCTGCAAGATCGCCAGCCAGACCATGAAGATGCATGCCCAGGCGACAGGCATCTTCCTGTTTGTATCCTCTTGCCAGAAGACCGGTGATGATACCTGTCAGCACATCACCGCTGCCTGCTGTAGCCATACCGCTGTTGCCCGTACTGCAGAAGTCAATCTTTCCGTCTGGGTGGCAGAGTGCAGAATAATGTCCCTTTAATATAATGTATGCCTGGAGGCGTTCAGCCAGTTCGCTTGCCTTCATCAGTCTTTCGGTACAGCTGCTGCTCGCATTGCCGGCAAGCCGGTCGAACTCCTTCGGATGAGGTGTCATGATGATATTCTTTGGCAACTGCTGCATCCACGCCCTGTGGCTGGAAAGAATATTGAGCGCATCGGCATCAATGACGAGCGGACAGGTAGCACGGCGCAGTTGGGCGATGAGGGCGATGGCTGTTGTCTCGTTCTGTCCCAATCCGGGACCTACGCCCAGCGCATCGAACATCTCTGTATCTACCGGTTCGCTGAATATGGTTTCTTCAGCATCCATCTGCAGTACCGCTTCAGGTACCGAAATCTGCATGATTTCATAATTCCGCTTTGGGGTATGGGCTGTTACCTTGCCCGCACCGGTTCTCAGACAAGCCTTGGTGGCTAATACCGAAGCACCGCTCATGCCGTAACTTCCCGCTATGAGCAGCGCATTACCCATGCTGCCTTTATGGGCAAAGTCGCTGCGCGATTTCAGGAGCGGACGGATGTCGTTCTCTTCGAGTATGCGGCACCGGCACTCCGTATTCTGGATGAATTCCTGGGAAAGTCGGATGTCGAGAACGCGCAGTCTGCCTAGGTACTGCTGGTTATCCGCCATCAGCATCGACAGTTTCTTCTGCTGTAGGGTAAGGGTCAGACTGGCACGGATGATGTTGGCATGGATATTATAGGAATTGTCCTCGGTCATCAGTCCCGAAGGGATATCGATGCTTACTACCTTGGCAGGACTCTGGTTGATATATTTCACCATCGCGGCGAATCCGCCAGCCAATGGTTTGTTGAGTCCGCTTCCAAAGAGTCCGTCCACCACCAGCGTTTCTGCATTGAGCTTAGGAGGGTCCAGGTTGGTGGTAATCTCAGTAAATTTCACTCTCTTTGCATCCAGCAGACGCTTCTTGTTGGCAAGACAGTCTGCCGACAGTTTATTCTGTACATTAAAGAGGTATACACTTACATCATATCCATCCTCGCTGAGCATTCTCGCCACAGCAAGCGCATCGCCGCCGTTATTACCCGGACCGGCGAAGACAACCACTGGAGTGCGGTTAGACCATTCCTCTTCTATGGCACGTGTCAGCGCTTTGGCTGCACGTTCCATCAGGTTGAGCGAACTGATAGGTTCGTGCTCAATGGTGTATTTATCCAACTCATGAATCTGAGCGCTGGTAAAAATCTTCATATTATCTGATAATCTTAGTATTATCTGCGCGAACTGTCGTGATAATTTGTCAACTCATGCAGATAAACGGTTATTTTCATGCAAAAGTACAAAAAATAGTTGATGAAAGCACGAAGTTTCATGTTTTTTTCGTAATTTTGCAGAAAATATTATTATAGAACAGACTATGAGCATAGTAAAGATCAAGGATAAGAGCTTCAAGACATCGATTCCTGAGGCTGAGATTCTGAAGAAAGTACAGGTCGTAGCAGACCGTCTGAACAAGGATTATGCAGGCAAGAAACCTGTCTTCCTGGCAGTATTGAACGGCGCATTTATCTTTGCAGCCGACTTGATGCGAATGATTACCGTGCCAAGCGAGATTTCATTCGTGAAGTATGCTTCTTACGAGGGTACCTCCTCTACGGGCAGCATGAAGACCCTGATGGGTTTGAACCAGGATTTGGCAGGCCGCCACGTGGTTATCGTAGAGGACATCGTAGATTCCGGTTTCACCATGGCTCACATGATTGAAGACCTGAAGAAGAAGAACCCAGCCAGTGTTGAGGTTTGTTCCCTCCTCGTGAAACCAGGCAACTTGAAGGTTGATCTTGATATCAACTATGCTGTTATGGAAATCCCTAACGATTTCATCGTAGGATATGGATTAGATTATGACCAAGAAGGCAGAAACCTCCGCGACATCTACACCATTGTAGAAGAATAGGGGGTGAAGCATGTGGGAGAAAATTTTCTCAAGCGGTTCAAGAATGGGCTGATTGTTCAAAAACATCTAGGCGCCACACGCCCTGAAAGGGCAGAAGCTCCTAGCCCAGGGCATCGCCCTGGGTATAATAGCAATCAACAAGGCGCCCTGTAAGGGCAAAAGCTTTGTTAATGCCTGGTTCTTTAAAGCTTTTGCCCTTACAGGGCGACAGGTTTGCGCCCATAATAACCCAGGGCGATGCCCTGGGCTAGGAGCTTCTGCCCTTTCAGGGCGTGTGGGGCTTACTTGCGAAAGTTCTATTAGAAAGATAACGATAAAAAGAAGAAATAATGGCAAATTTAAGTTTGATGGCATTTAATTGCCTTTTAGATATTCCTTTTTTGGGTACATACATTATTTTGGCTATGGTAGGAATCCCTGCTATAGTATTCTTGTTATTTGTTTTGACTCCCAAAGGAAAGCAATGGTTTAACAGTATAAACTAGGTTTCTGACACAACATAAATATTTTATATATATATTAAGGTAAAAATGAAAAATATCGTAATTTTCGGCGCTCCAGGTGCAGGTAAAGGCACACAGAGCGACAAGATGATCGAGAAGTATGGTCTCGGTCACATTTCTACAGGTGATGTACTTCGTAACGAAATCAAGAACGGTACAGAACTTGGTAAGACAGCTAAGGGTTATATCGACAATGGTCAGTTGATTCCAGACGAGTTGATGATTGACATCCTCGCAAGTGTATACGATAGCTTCGGTAAGGATCACGCTGGCGTAATCTTCGACGGTTTCCCACGTACCACTCCACAGGCTGAGGCTCTGAAGAAGATGCTTTCTGAGCGTGGTCATAAGATTGCTGCGATGATTGAGTTGGCTGTTCCTGAGGATGAGCTGATGGCTCGCCTGATTAACCGCGGTAAGGAAAGTGGCCGTTCTGATGATAACGAGGAGACTATCAAGAAGCGTCTCAATGTTTATCATACACAGACTGCTCCGCTCATCGACTGGTATGAGAAGGAAGGCATTCATCACCACATCGAGGGTCTCGGTACTGTAGATGAAATCTTCGCTCGTGTTTGCAATGTAATCGACAACTTGTAATCAAGATAAAGAATCTTCCCCGCTATGGTGGGGAAGATTTATTCATTAAATAAATAAAAAGAAAAGAATAAATGGCTGAATCCAATTTCGTAGACTACGTAAAGATACAATGCCGCTCTGGTAAGGGTGGCAAGGGCTCCATGCACCTGCGCCACGTAAAGTACCAGCCTAACGGCGGTCCTGACGGTGGCGACGGCGGACGTGGAGGAAGCATCTATCTCCGCGGCAACCATAACTACTGGACGTTGCTGCACCTCAAGTATCAGCGCCACTTCTTTGCCGAGCATGGTGGAAATGGTGGTCGTGATAAGTGTCATGGAACCGATGGCAAGGATATTTATATCGATGTGCCTTGCGGTACCGTGGTATATAATGCCGAAACAGGCAAGTTTGTATGCGATGTGGCTTATGACGGGCAGGAAGTTCTGCTCCTCAAGGGCGGTCGTGGCGGATTGGGCAACTTCCAGTTCCGTACCTCTACCAACCAGGCTCCTCGCTATGCACAGCCGGGCGAACCTATGCAGGAGATGACCATCATCATGGAGCTCAAGCTCCTTGCCGATGTAGGTCTGGTAGGTTTCCCTAATGCCGGTAAATCAACTTTGCTGAGTGCCGTATCAAGTGCCCGTCCTAAGATTGCAAACTATCCGTTTACTACGCTCGAACCATCGCTGGGTATCGTAGATTATCGCGATCACCAGAGTTTTGTCATGGCTGATATTCCTGGCATCATCGAGGGCGCGAGCGAAGGAAAAGGTTTGGGCTTGCGATTCCTCCGCCATATTGAGCGCAACTCTCTGCTGCTCTTCATGGTTCCGGGCGATACTGACGACATCAAGAAAGAATATGAAGTATTGCTGGGCGAACTGAAGAACTTCAATCCGGAGATGCTCGACAAGCATCGCGTGCTGGCTATCACCAAGTGCGATCTGCTCGACGAAGAACTGATTGAAATGCTCAAGGAAACTTTGCCTACCGATCTTCCGGTGGTCTTCATCTCGTCTGTTACCGGACAGGGTATCCAGGAACTGAAGGATGTGCTCTGGAAGGAACTCAATTCAGAGAGCAACAAGCTTCAGGAGATTACTGCCGAAGATACGCTTGTTCACCGTGACAAGGATATGTCTCGCTTCCAGCAGGAACTGGCTGCAGAGGGCGAGGATGTAGTAGAATATATTGATGAGGATGAAATCGAGGATGTTGACGACCTCGATGATTTCGAATACGAATAAATGTTATGATCAAAGAATATCAGGTAGCTTCTGGTGCCATGGCTTTCTCTACTACCCGCAAGGGAGGAGTGAGCCAGGGCAACTATGGCGAATTTAATATCAATGAGTTTTGCGGTGACAATGCAGAACATGTGGCTGAAAACCGCAAGCGTCTTGCCACAGAGTTGGGTATTGATACAGCCCATATCATCATGCCCCATCAGGTGCATGGAGTAGAGGTGCGCAATATTGCTGGTGAGTTTCTCACCATGCCTGAGAATATCCGCAAGATGGTGCTCGAAGGTGTAGATGCCGTGATGACTGACCAGAAAGGTGTATGTATCGGTGTTTCTACTGCCGATTGCATTCCTGTGCTTCTTTATGATGAGGAGCATCATGCTGTGGCTGCCATCCATGCCGGCTGGCGTGGTACGCTGGCTCGCATCGTGCATAAAACCATTCAGGAGATGGCGTTTACCTATCATACCGACCCGAAGAAGTTGAAGGCGGTGATAGGTCCGGGCATTTCGCTAGACCATTTCGAGGTGGGTGATGAGGTTTACGAGGCGTTCGAGCAGGCTGCTTTCCCTATGGAAGAGATTGCCGAACAGCGTCCTAATGCCGCCTTCTCGGTTGATCCTGCTGAGCGTGAGCGCCTGGCTGCTGAGGGTAATATCGTGCAGCCGCTGAAATGGCATCTCAATCTTCCGCTCTGCAACAGACAGATTCTTCTGCATTGTGGAGTGGCCGAAGAGAATATCCAGGATTGTGGCATCTGTACCTTTGCCCATAGCGATGAGTATTTCTCTGCCAGAAAACTGGGTACAGAGAGTGGCAGAATCTATACAGGCATCTTGTTGAAGTAAAAGCCTGGTAGCAGATAAGTATCAGATAGTTTTCAAGATAACATCCATTTTTCCTTTTCTGTAAGAACGGAGAGGGAGAAATGGATGTTTTTCAGTTTATAGTTTATAGTTAATAGTTTATAGAATATTTTGAAAATCGGAAAGAAAAAGTAAATAATGAAGAAAATGAAAAAAGGATTGCGGCTATTGGCTGTGGCAGGACTCATGGTGTTCTCGCTGAGCAGCTTTATGCCCGCTAAAAATGTATTCACGGCAGCCGAACAGCAGCAGGTGAGTATTGCAACACCCGGTCTCTTTGCCCAGAGTCAGGCATTTAATGTAGACTTTGAGATATTCCGTGCTAAGGAATATTCCTTCCCGCTTCCTGTGGGCAAAGCAACCCTTCTGAACAATCATGTGTTGCGTATCTCTACTTCTAAAGGCGATGCTGTCAAGGCGATGCTCGAAGGTTATGTGCGACTTTCCAGAAAGTCGGAATCAATGGGTAATGTCATCGTGGTCCGCCACGATTGCGGTCTGGAAACCGTTTATGCCAACAATGCCGAGAACCTGGTTAAGGTTGGACAGCATGTGGATGCCGGACAGACGATTGCTATTGTAGGCTCTAAGGAGGGGGAAACTTATTGTGACTTCTCTATCATGGTGAATGGCGGTAGGTTGAATCCGGAAACTTTCGTAGAGTTGAAATCGCATAAGTTGCGCCGCCAGACGGTGCAGTTCCGCAAGCATGGTGCCCGTGTCATCGCTTCGGTTATCGGTGGCAAGGATTCTTCTGTAGGAAGAAATGCTGAGGCTGACAAGGAGGCATCTGGCAAGAAAAAGGGTGGAATAGGAGATGGAATGACGCTCGACCCTGATGAGGTTTATGATCCGTTTACCATTACCAATACTTTCGAGCTTGATTTGGAGAAGATAGAAAAGACAGCCTGGGCTTATCCTTTGCCGGGTGCCAAGGTAATCAGTCCTTATGGTGGCAAGCGCCGCCATTCGGGGGTTGACCTCAAGACGTGCCCGAATGATGAGATTGTGGCTGCCTTTGACGGTATGGTTGTTGCATCAGGACCCTACTATGGTTACGGCAACTGCATCCGTATCAGGCATGCTTATGGTTTCGAGACGCTCTACAGTCATCAGAGTAGGAACAAGGTGAAGAAGGGCGATAAGGTAAAGGCTGGTCAGGTAATCGGTTTGACGGGCCGCACTGGTAGGGCTACCACAGAGCACCTCCATTTCGAGGTTAGCTTTGATGGTAGACGACTGGACCCAGCCATCATTTATGACCACGCCAAGCATCAGTTGAAGCCTGTAACCCTTCATCTGACGAAGGGCAGGGGCGTAAAGAGTGTAAAGAACCAGTAACCGTTTTACTCTTCACTCTTCACCTTTCGGCCGGAAACCCTAGTGTTTATCGGCATTTCGAGGGGTGAAGAGTGTTTGGGCACTCTTCACCCACTCTTCACCACTCTTCACCCGGACAGCCTCAAGAGAGTTTGCGTTTCTCCCGCGGGTTCTTTTAGCGGATTTCAAATCCGTCGAAACTGAGGGGTGAAGAGTGGTGAAGAGTGGGTGAAGAGTCAGGAGAAACTCTTCACCCCTCGAAATGCCGATAAACACAGGGGCTTCCGAAGAAAAGGTGAAGAGTGAAGAGTTTTTCGATGTCCGTTACTTCTACCGCTTTTCCCCTGGAATTTGATGACTGTTTAAGAAGAACAGCCCACTAGCGCCTATGTAGCTAGTGGGCTGTTCTTCGAATATTAGTATGCTGTCTTTCGCTTGCCAGTACTCTATTTATGTTTTCCATTATCAGAAAACAGTTCGCCCGTGCGCTGTTATCATACAGCACACGGGCGAAACATGTATTTATGATAGAGAAGTATTATTTCTTCTTCTGGGATTTACGATTGGCTCTCTGCTGGCGATACTTTGCCTTCTGACGGGCAGAGCCACTACCGTGAGCACCCGTTATGTACTTTTTCTTCTTGGCTTTGGTCTTCACCTTGTCGTCGTCATCCTTCTTAGGACCACCGCCGCCCTTGAAGACCATACCGCCCATGATAATATCGTCAATGTCACTCATATACCTTAATTATATAATAAATTAGTGATGGAAGAGGCGAACGTGAGTAAACGCCATGGCGATGCCGTACTTGTCGCAGGTATCAATAACATTGTCGTCACGGATACTACCGCCTGCTTCTGCTATGTATTCAACACCACTCTTGTGAGCACGCTCAATATTGTCGCCGAATGGGAAGAAAGCATCACTACCTAATGATACACCCTTGTTCTGTGCAATCCAAGCCTTCTTCTCCTCGCGGGTCAATGGCTCAGGCTTCTCTGTAAAGAACTGCTCCCAAACGCCGTCCTGCAATACATCCTCCCACTCATCAGAGATGTAGACATTGATGGTATTGTCGCGGTCGGCACGACGGATCTTCTCCTTGAAAGGCAGGTTCATCACCTTAGGACACTGGCGCAACCACCACTCATCAGCCTTAGAACCAGCCAGACGGGTACAGTGGATACGGCTCTGCTGACCGGCACCGATACCGATAGCCTGACCATCCTTTACGTAGCATACAGAGTTACTCTGAGTATACTTCAGGGTGATGAGCGAGATAATCAGATCGCGCTTAGCCTCAGGAGTGAAAGTCTTGTTCTTGGTAGGAACATCCTCGAAGAGAGCAGGATCATCAAGCTTCACCTCGTTGCGTCCCTGTTCGAAGGTAACACCGAACACCTGCTTGTGCTCGATAGGAGCTGGCACATAGTCAGGATCAATCTTGATAACGCAGTAGGTACCCTTGCGCTTTTCCTTCAGAACCTCGATAGCTTCAGGGGTATAGCCTGGAGCAATGACACCATCGCTTACCTCACGCTTGATGAGGAGGGCTGTAGCCTCGTCGCATACATCGCTCAGCGCAACAAAGTCGCCATAAGAGCACATGCGGTCAGCGCCACGGGCACGAGCATAGGCACAAGCCAATGGAGAGAGCTCAAACTTGACATCATCAACGAAGTAAATCTTCTTCAATGTGTCGCTCAGAGGCAAGCCGATAGCTGCACCGGCAGGAGAAACGTGTTTGAAACTAGCGGCAGCAGGCATTCCTGTAGCAGCCTTGAGCTCCTTGACCAATTGCCAGGAATTGAAGGCATCCAGGAAGTTGATGTAGCCAGGACGGCCGTTGATCACTTCGATAGGAAGCTCCCTTCCGTCATCCATATAGATGCGAGAAGGTTTCTGATTTGGATTACATCCGTACTTAAGTGCTAATTCTTTCATCTTCTAAGAAATGTATTTTGGAATTTGGCGCAAAGTTACAAAAAATGATTGAGATATTGGACTTCTGTTTCGTAAAAAGCCCTAAAAATCAGCATTTTTATGATAAAAAGCACTTTTTTTACCCCAAAACATAAAAAAGTCGGGAAAAATGTACTCTGTTTCATTCTTTTTCAGTACTTTTGTTCCCAGTTAGTAAATATGAGAGGATTGTTATGAAACAGGATTTGAAAGTCCTTGCTGAACACATAGAAAAGAAGGTTGGCAAGGCTCATGTTTTCCACAAAATGTGGGATGTTTTGAAAGGGAAGGAGAAGCCTTCCCGCCAGACTTTGGACAAGCTGGCGCTGCTTGCCGGATTCCAGAGTTGGGATGATTTCCAAGGTGCTTTACACGGCACGGAGGATGGGCTCGTGAATTATGATGCGGGCGAAAAATAAAAGAATGGACCATGGTTGGTTTAGTAGGCTGCCATGATTTATTTAATTGTAAAGAATAGTTGTTTTTCGGTATAAGATTGTAGATAAAAAAGGGAATCCGGTCGTGAGACTGGATTCCCTTTATTTTTTTCTGATTAGGTCTCCTAAGAAAAATTATTCTGCACCCTTAGCTACAGTCTTCTTCTCAGCGATACGAGCCTTCTTACCAGTAAGCTTACGCAAGTAATACAACTTAGCGCGACGAACCTTACCATGCTTGTTCACCTCGATAGAATCGATAGCTGGTGACTCGATAGGGAAGATACGCTCAACACCTACAGTACCAGACATCTTGCGAACTGTAAAACGCTTCTTGTCACCATGACCAGAGATCTTGATAACAACACCACGATAGAGCTGGATACGCTCCTTAGTACCCTCGACGATTTTGTAAGCGACTGTGATAGTGTCACCTGCCTTGAACTCAGGGAACTTCTTGCCGGTTGCAAATGCTTCTTCAGCAACTTTAATCAAATCCATTTTTTGTATAAAATTAAAAATTGTTTGTCGTTCCAACGCAACATGGACTTGGACAACACTTCTGCCCAGACAACAGCGGTTACGCCGAAAAGCGGGTGCAAAGTTACTACTTTTTCTTGTATCTCGCAAATTTTCAGACACTTTCTTTCTTTTTTCTCGCAGATTTAACTATTTTTCTTTCTGGTCAGCGTCTTTTCCCACAGATTTCACGGATTTCACAGATTTATTTTGTATTTTTGCACTCCAAAACATTAAGATAACAATAAATATGAAGAAAAAGAATGGTATGAAGGTGGCACTTGCATCAACGGTGATGCTGCTGATGGCAAGTCCGGCTTTCGCCCAGAAATACAAGGTGGCGAAGGTGGAAAGAACCCGAATATTGGTTGATCAGAAATGGGATGCGCAGCCTGATGCTGAGGCTGCCCGATTTATCGCTCCTTATAAGAGTAAGGTAGACAGTATCATGGGCCCTGTTGTAGGTCATATTGCTCATGATATGACCCGTCACCGTCCGGAGAGCGAACTCAGTAACTTGCTCTGTGACATCCTGGTATGGGGCGGCAAGCAGTTTGAAGAACAGCCTGTTTTCGCTGTTTACAATATGGGCGGCATCCGTTCTAATCTTGCCAAGGGTAAGGTTACTGTAGGCGATGTGAACGATATGGCTCCTTTCGAGAACAAAATCTGTTTCCTGACCCTGAAGGGCGATAAGGTTCTGGAACTTTTCCAGCAGATAGCTCATCGTGGCGGCGAAGGCTTGAGCCATGCTGTAAGAATGGTTATCACCAAGGAGGGCAAACTGAAGAGCGTTACGCTGAACGGTGAACCTGTTGATCCGGAGAAGAGTTACCGCGTTGCAACCCTCGATTATCTTGCCGAAGGTAATGACCAGCTCGTAGCCTTCAAGAGCGGAACCGATGTCTTTGCTCCTAAGCAGAAAGAGAACAATGTGCGCTACATCATCATGAATTATTTCCGTGAGATGCAGGCACAGGGCAAGGAGGTGAAATCTAAGATTGAAGGCCGCTGCGTGGTAGAATAGTTAATAGTTTATAGTTGATAATTCTGATGAAACATACATTATTATATATAGGTCTGGCTCTGGCATCCTTCATGATGCAGCCGGCAGCCGTTCAGGCTAAAGCTAAGAAAGAGGCAAAGGTGTTAAAGCAGCTCGTAGTGCTCCATACCAACGATACGCATTCATGCGTGATGCCAATCAATCCGAATCTCGCAGATACGGCAACTGCCAATCGTGGCGGTTTCCTCCGTAGGGTGGCGATGATCAGTCAGGAACGTAAGGCGAATCCCGATTTGCTGCTCTTTGACAGTGGCGATTTCTCACAGGGTTCACCTTATTACTCTCTCTTCAAGGGAGATGTGGAAGTAGGACTGATGAACGAGATGAAATATGATGCTGCTACCATCGGAAACCATGAGTTTGATTTCGGAATAGACAACATGGTGCGCATCTTCAAGATGGCGAAGTTTCCTATCGTCTGCTCCAACTATGATTTCACCGGTACCGAACTGGCAAATGTCGTAAAGCCTTATACCATTATCAAGCGCAAGGGACTGAAGATTGGCGTTTTCGGCTTGTGTCCGGAACTTGCCGGCTTGGTAATCGAAGCCAACTATGGCTGCATCAAGTATCTCGATCCTATCGCCAAGGCAAAGGAAATGACAGAGATATTGAAGAAGAAAGAGAAGTGTGATGTCATCATCTGCATCTCCCACCTGGGCTGGAAGATAGATGGCATCGACGATTCTGAGGTAGCCCCAGCCACCCGTGACATCGACCTGATACTGGGCGGTCATAGCCATACCTACTTCAAGCAGTTGGAGTATCTGAACAATCTCGATGGCAAACCGGTCCCAATCGACCAGAACGGCAAGAGCGCCATCTGGGTAGGAAAAATGACATTGGATATTGTGAAGAACTGAACTTTCGCATGTGGTTCAAGTACGGGCTGAAGGCCCAAAAGCTCCAGAAGCAGCACGCCTGAAAGGGCAGAAGGCCAAAAGCCCCAGAAGCAGTACGCCCTGAAAGGGCAGAAGCCCCTAGCCCAGGGCATCGCCCTGGGTATGATGGCAATCAGCAAGACGCCCTGTAAGGGCAAAAGCTTTATGTTTTGTCTGGAGTTTTAAAGCTTTTGCCCTTACAGGGCGACAGGTTTGCGTCCGTAATAACCCAGGGCGCTGCCCTGGGCTAGGAGCTTCTGCCCTTTCAGGGCGTGTGGGGCAAAACTTGCGAAACTTCAGTAAATAAATCTTATATAAAGGCAAAACATAAAAAAGACTCCCCGAAAGCTCGGGGAGTCTTTTTTATACCTTATAATTATATCTTTTATTCCCTTATTCCTTGTTGGAAGAAGCATAGAGACCGATGCAGGCACCGAGGAAGCCACCGCTCTTCTGGGTGCTCAGGTTAGATGCATCTACACCCTTGGCAAGAAGCTGCCAGTTGCCGCCTTCTTCAGCATAATAGAAATCATAATATCTGTCATGACCTTCTACCTTCAGTTTCAGCTTACCTCCCTTGATAGGAGCAGAGGCGATAGTTACGTTGTTCTTCTCGGCACGGGTCAGGGTAATCATCAGCTTGCCATTCTTCATGGTCTTACCCAATACGAAGTTGTGGTCTTCCTTCTGGAGAAGTGCCAAGCCTGCGATATCCTTGTCGTTGCGAGGAGTAAAGTTGATTTCTGTCTCAGCTGTGAAGGTGCCGTGCTGCTGACGTGCCCAGATGGCAGACATCGGTTCACGCTTGTAGATATTGCCTGGCAGGAGATTGAACTTCAATTTGCCGTTTTCTACCTTGTAACAGTCAACGAAGTCACGGAGGAACATCCAGCGTGGATTCAAATCTTTCAGACCCACCTTATTGTTATCTGCTTCGAAGTTATCCACATAAGAGAAGTTGCCTGAGAACTCATTCTTCTTTGCAGGCTTCAAACCAGCCTTCTCTCCAACGGTAGAGATAGGAGTATTCTTGGCAAGAATCTCTGGCCATCCATTCTTCCAGGTTACAGGCAGGAGATAAGTATCGCGACCTGTGTTGTACATATCCTCTTCATAAGGACGGCAAGCCAGGAATACAGCCCACCAGTTACCCTTGCCATCTTCTACGATGTCGGCATGACCGGCACTTGATACTGGGTCCTTGCGGTTAGGGTCGAGACCGGTACGCTGGGTAAGAATAGGGTTGTTAGGGCATTCCTCCCATGGTCCCATCGGATTCTTGGCACGCAGGATAACCTCGCTGTGCCATCCGCCTGTACCACCTTCGGCGCACATCAGATAATAGAACTTGCCCTTCTTGAAGAGGTGAGGACCCTCAATCCAGATAGGACGCGCCTCTACATGGGTTCCGCCACGCAGAATCTCCTTGAAGTCACCCTTGATACTGTCGCCCTTCACGTCGAATTCGAAGCAGCGGATAGCACGCTGACCCTCATAGTCGGCACCACCAACTACCGGACCGTTATGCACGATATATCCCTTTCCGTTGTCATCGAAGAAGAAGCTAGGGTCGATGCCGTCAATCTTCTTCAGATAGATAGGCTCGCTCCAGCCTTTGGAAGGATCTTTTGATTTCACAAAGAAGTTGCCGGCTCCCACATTGGTGGTAATCATATAGAAGGTCTTGTTCTTCTTGTTATAGCTGATGGCTGGTGCGAAGATACCGGCTGATACCTGCTGGCCCTTCAATGGAACCTGTGATGTGCGGTCGAGGACATGACCGGCAGGCTGCCAGTTGACCAGGTCTTTACTGGTTGAGAGAGGCACACCTGGGAAGAAGGTAAACGAAGAGTTTACCAGATAGTAGGTGTCGCCTACGCGACAGAGTGATGGGTCTGGATAGAAACCAGCCAGTACCGGGTTGTAATACTGGTGAGTCTTGTCGATTTCAACATTGAAGCGAGCGTCATTGCCCGCATACTTGAAATAGTCAAACTCAGCAGTCTGCGCCTGTGCAGCGGCTGCAAGCGTCAGGGAAAGCGATAAGATTGCAATTTTCTTCATTTTATTATTGGGTTTAAAATTACAGAATGAGTATCTGAACTCATGGCTGAAACATGTATTCAGAATTCTGCTGCAAAGTTACCGCTTTCCTTTTAAATATACCCCCATAGAATGTTACCAACACTTTGCGAGGCGTATCATAAACATCTCTATATGTAACAAATACTTTATTTTGGGAAACATCTGGCCTTTTCTGCAGTGAAAAGGCTAGATTTTCCGGTGGGCCTGCATATAATCGCGAGGCGAAGAGCCATAAAAGTTCTTGAACATGGTGCTGAAGCTGGCTGGGTTGGAGAAACCGCAGCTAAACATGATGTCTGTTATCGTCTTGTTAGAGTGGCTCAGCAACTTTTCGGCATATTGCAGACGGGTATTTCGGATGAAGGCATGTGGTGTCTGGTTGGTCAGCTCCTTCATTCGGCGGTGCAGATGCACACGGCTCAGTCCTACTTCGCGGGCAATCATATCCACACTCAGGTCCTCATTATCCATGTTATCATTGATTACCTTCATCACCTGTTCCATCAGCTGGTCTTTTGGCGAAAGGGCTTTTTCTATCGCCATCTGCCTGTCGCTCTGTCTCTCGTTGCCCATAAACTTGTTTTTCAAAGTACGGCGCACGTTGAGCAGGTTGATGATGGTGCGGCGCAGAATGTCCATATTGAACGGCTTCACCACATAGGCATCGGCACCCGACTGCAAACCGGTCAGTTGGTCTTCCTCTCTGCTCATCGCTGTAAGCAGAATCACCGGAATGTGGTTGGTGTTCACATTGTTCTTAATCTTGGTACAGAGCGTATTGCCGTCCATTTCTGGCATCATGATGTCTGAGATAACGAGGCTTGGCTTCTGCTTGATAATCTCCGGCAGCGCCTCCTTTCCGTTGCAGAAGGTAAGGATATTGTAGGTTTCCTGTAGTTGGGTCTTCAGGAAATTACGTATTGCCTCATCGTCTTCTACCACAGCGATGGTGCTCTTTGCCTTGCTCTTGAAATCTTCTTCGGCGTCATTGGCTGTATCGGCAGCATTCTCTTCGTTTCCTTCCTCCATGTTTTCTTCCAGTTCCTTGATGTCTTCAGCAGTCTGTGGCTCCGGTGCATCTATCATTTCTTCCGGTTTCAGATGCTCGTTGCCCAGAGGCAGCGTGATGAGGAACTGGCTTCCTTCCTTCCAGTCGGCTTCATCAAGTGTCTTGTTGTTGGCGGCTGTAATGGTTCCGTAGTGCAGTTCCACGAGCGAGCGCGTCAGGTCGAGACCGATTCCCGTACCTACATTCCGGTCATTAGAAGCGGTGGTACTCTGATAGAAGCGCTGGAAAATCGTTTCGAGCTTTTCCTCCTGAATGCCCTTGCCGCTGTCCTTGATGGCGATGCGGACATGATGAGGCGAGTGGGAGAGGGTGATACGGATTCTGCCGCCTGCAGGAGTAAACTTGAAGGCGTTTGACAGGACATTCATCAATACCTTGTCAAAGTTGTCGCGGTCTATCCATACCGGGAGAGTTTCATCTTCGTGCTCAAAGGTGAAGTGGATGCTCTTGGCTATCGCCTGCTGGCAGAAGAGTTTGTATTCATCGCCAATAAAGGCAACCATATCGGTTTCGCTCATGTGCATCACCATCTGTCCCTTGTCAATCTTTCTCAGGTCCATCATCTGGTTAATCAGGTGCAGAATTCGTTCCGAGTTCTTGCGCATCATATCGTAGATGCCCTGACGGTGGGCGTCTTTGTCTTCCTTAATCAGCGTGAACAGCGGAGTGAGGATAAGGGTCAATGGGGTACGGATTTCGTGGCTGATGTTCATGAAGAACTTCAGTTTTGCTTCGCCCATCTCTTCCGCATGGATATGCTGCTGCAATATGAGCTGGTCTTCCATCTTGCGTTTGCGGTGCTTGACATAGAGCAGACAGAGTCCCAGGAAGGCAAGCAGATAGCAGAGTCTTGCCCAGATGCTGGCGTACCAGGCTGGGTGAACGATGATGGAGAACTCCTTGACAGGGGTTTCGTATCCGTTGCAGATGGCCTTGACACGGAACTTATAGGTACCTGCTGGCATGTGTGAGAATGACAGCTCGTTCATGCCAGACTGTATGGTTCGCCAATCCTCACCATTGATGCTGTAGGCGTAACTGATCTGCTCTACATTATTATATGTAAGAGTAGACAGGTGGATGGTGAAGGTGTTGTCTTCATGAGATAAGGAGAACTTGTCGCTGTTGTAGGCACCTTTGTCGGTGATAGTATAGATGCCCGATTCCATATCCGGGTATATAGGTTTGTTGCCCAAAAAAAATCCTGATATGGTAACTTTTGCCTGCCAAGGATGCTGTTTCACCTTGTCCGTATCAAACCAGTTGATACCGCCGGTTCCGCCCATCACCAGCATCTTTCCTCCCCAGAGCGTGCAGGCTGCTGCATCGCTGAACTCATTGCTCTGCAAGCCATTGTCTGAGTAGTACTTGTTGATGGTACCTTTTTCTGTATCTATCTGGTTTAAACCACAGGTAGTTCCTATCCAGATTCTACCCTTGTAATCTTCTATGATGCTGGTTACGCTGTTGTCAGAAAGTCCAAGTTCTGTGTTATAAATCTTCGGATGCGCATATCCCTTCTTCGGATCATAGCAGATTGCGCCGTCTTCAGTGCCAAACCATACGCGGTTCTTGCTGTCAGAATAAACGCAATGAGAGAAACTGCCCTTGCTCAGACAGTTGACGCCACCGAAAGTGGAAGTCCAGCTGTTTTTTTGCTGGTCATAGCAAGCCAGACCCACAGAAGTGGCTACGAAAACCTGCTTACCATCTTTTGAGATGCTAAGATTTATGAGGTAATCATTAGGAATACTGTTCTTTTTCAGGTTATTGTCGGCATCATCTTGTGTTTTCCAATGCTTGATGCTTCCATCTGGAGAAAGGCGGAAAAGTCCTTTGCCCATGGTAGCAAACCATACATTGCCCTGCGGGTCTTCCTTGATATCGAAGATGCCCGCCTGGTTGCCAATGCCTAGACTGAATGGATGGAAAGATCCCCCCGCATCTATCAATCCGATGCCGTCAGTATAGGTTCCTGCCCATGTCCTGCCTTTCTTGTCTTTGCAGAGTGCCAGTACCGTGGTGTTGCTTAATAAATGGCTCTTGATGCTACCGGTTTTTATGTCAAAGAGGTAAAGACCATCCTTGTCGGTGCCCACCCAGACTTGATCGCCCTGGTTGGCACACAGACTTGTGATGCTGTTTTCGCCTATCACGTTGCGGCTGTCCAAACGGTAGCCCATATAGTTGAAATCGCATTGAGCCTGCGACTGCATGAATACGCCCTTCTGGAGCATACTCACCCAGATGTTTCCCGTAGAATCTTCTATAATGCTGGTAATCTTGCTCTTGGCAAGATTTACTTCATGGCAGAACAGAGGATTATTTTGCAAGAATCCTGTTACAGGATTATACACGAAGATACCCATACCATCGCAACCGATAAACAAGCGCTGGTCGCGGCTGATATAGATGTTGTCAATAGGAAGATTGCCTATGCCGGCTATCTTGGTGAAGGCGGTTGAACCTGCCTTGAGAAGGTAAACACCATCATTCTTGGTAGCAAGATAGATGTTGCCCTTGTCGTCTTGCCTGATATCTTGTGTGTTAAGTTGCTCTGTTCCCATGATGCGTGAAACAAGCTTGCCGTTCTTTTCTTTCCGTAACAGCTTTCCGTTTTCCAGGATAATCCAGAGCCTTTCCTGTTTGTCTTCCAGAATCTTATGTATGTATTTCAGGTTCTCCACTTCTCCTTTCATGGTGTAACAGGCGTTTGCATCTATTTTCTTGGTCATGATGCCGTAACCGGAGGTAACGACAGCAATATCGCCATTGTGCAAACGGCTTACCTGGTTAACGTAAGTGTTTATAGGCTTATTTCTTGAATCGAGCATAGGTACGTTGCTGAACCTTTTACCATTAAGTATAAGTAGCGACTTGTTTGTTCCCAGCACAATACGCCCCTTTTCATCCTGTGTTATACAGTTGATATAGTTGCTGTTGAGCCCGTTACTGTTGTTGTAGGCTTTTCTGATTACCATAAAGTTATAGCCATCATAGATATTCAAGCCGTTACGGGTGGCAATCCAAATGAAACCATTTGAATCCTGGAACACCTGAGTGGCAAGGTTGCTCGAAAGCTGGTTGTCTGAATTGAAAAGTTTTCCTCGCTGCGCCATCATATTCTGCGCAGTGAGACAGAAGATAAACATCAGTAAAAGACCGATGTATCTCATTGTTCTGAGGTTTGATTTCATGGAAATCATCATGATTCTTGGTTTCATTGTCTTTTGGCTTTTTTATATTCGTTTGCAAAAATACAAAATTTATGGGAGAATAGTGCACAGAAATGTATGTTTTTTATAGATTTGTGCTAAAAAGATGTTAAAATGTTACGTAGAGTAAAGATAATGTTACATGTGGTACGAGAGAAAAACTATTGGTTACTTATTATAAAGTATGTTTCCTAGATTAGGAGTATCTTTGCATCGGTTTTTAAGTTGTATATATTTTGAATATTTAGGTTAGTTAGGTTTATACATAATAGTTTGTAGAATAGGTTTAGAATTTCTAAAAGATTTTGATATTATGGTTTTTATATAGAATCATGATTAATTGGTTTTCGGGAATGGTGCGTAGTGATTACGCGCCATTCTATTTTAAAAGACCAGCAGCCTTTTCTGTAAACTGGAACCTGGCAATCCTTCATAATATAATAAGGTGACTGACAAATATTGATAAATCTAAAAATAATTATAACAATGAACAGAAAGAAATTGTTAATATCACTCGCTATGGCTATGCTGTCAATGGCGGGACTGGCTGCAGATAATCTTCCGGCACTCCGTGTGCAGGGTAAGAATCTGGTAGATGCCAATGGTAAAACTGTGGTTCTTCATGGTGTGATGGATACACCGAACCGTTACTTCAATGGTAACCGTTGGGGTATGGGTGGTTATGAAGTAGGTGATGTGACTCCTTGCTTGAATTATTTCGAGAAGATGTTCACCGCTATCACCGACAAGAACCAAGGTGCTTATTGTACGGTGTTCCGTCTTCATATGGATCCTTGTTGGACTAACTACAAGGCACCAGTTGGAACCCAAGAAAACAATATCCAGTATTTTAATGAGAGGCGATACAAGATATTCTTGAGCAGACTTTATGTCAAGCTTGTGGAGAAAGCCTTGGCTCATGGACTATATGTAATCGTTCGCCCTCCTGGCGTTTGTCCACAGAATATCAAGGTGGGAGATGAATATCAGGCATATCTTAAGAAGGTGTGGAATCTCTTCGCTTCCAATGCCACCATCCAGAAGAATGCCGGACAGGTGAGCATCGAGCTAGCCAATGAGCCTATTAATGTGTTGCTGGCAGATGGCTCTAAATCAGACAAGGCTCTCCATGATTTCTTCCAACCTGTGGTAGATGAGATTCGTGCCACTGGCTTCAAGGGAATCATCTGGGTTCCGGGTGCAGGTTATCAGAGCCAGTATCAGGATTACGCCAAGCATCCTATCACCGATAGCGAGGACAACTTCTCTTATGCAGTACATGTTTATTCCGGATGGTATAATGCAAGCGACAAGAACTGTAATCACGATGCCTTCATCAAGCAATTCCAGGCTCAAGTGCCTATGGTTACCAGTAAACCTATCATGGTAACGGAGATAGACTGGAGTCCGGAAGATCCTGACAAGGCGAGCGAAGGTCACTACAATGAGTGGGGAGATTGGACACAGCCTAACCTGGGAAGCTGGGCAACAGCATCTACCTCGAAATGGGGATTGGCATGGAAGGCAGTTCACGACCACTTTGGCAATATCGGTATGACCCTTACCCATACACAGGAATATTTCGATATTGATGAATATCTTAAATCGGGCAAGGTGATTCCTGGTTTCCAGAATGCCAAGAAACACAGATTGTTCGAAGAGTGTTGCGGCTATGCCTGTATGAAATGGTATAAAGAGTGGTATTTGAAACAAAATACAACAGGAATTAAACAATTAGAAACCCAGGCAGACGTGGTTTCCACCTTATATTATAATATAGAAGGAAAAGAAGTTGAAAAGCCAACTGCAGGTGTTTATATAATAAAACAACTGTTAAGTAATGGAAAAATACGTTCTCGCAAGGTTTTTCTAAAATGATAAACTTTCTGTTACACCACGCAAAGTATGTTTCGAAAGAAATCCATACCTTTGCCGCCGTGAATAAACAGTTTTTGTGCACGCCTAAATTTTTAAAGCATAAATCAAAAATGAATAGAACATGATTGAACAAGTGTTAACAATGAAACGGACAGCAGCCTTATGCTTGGTGGGAGCTTTCTGCAGCCTGAATGCTCAGGCACAGAAGATCCAGGTCAAGGGTAATCTTGTTGACGGTACAGGTGAGCCTCTGATAGGTGCCACTGTAAAAGTGAAAGGTAATGCCAGCATCGGTGCGGTCACCGACTTAGATGGTAATTTCAGTATCAGTGTTCCTTCAGAGAATTCTATCCTCGTATTTACATACGTAGGTATGAAGACCAAGGAAGTAAAGATTGGTAAGAAGAGAGATTTCAAACTCTCAATGGAAGACGACAATGCCATCGGCGAAGTTGTAGTCGTTGGTTATGGTCAGCAGAAGAAGGCTTCTGTCGTAGGTTCTATTGCACAGACCACAGGTGAGGTGCTGGAACGTGCTGCCGGTGTCAGCGACATTGGTGCTGCCTTAACTGGTAACCTTCCTGGTGTGGTAACTGTTCAGGGCAATGGTATGCCTGGTGAGGAGGAGCCACAGATCATCATTCGTGGTGCTAGTTCTTGGAACAACAGTGACCCTCTCGTCCTCGTCGATGGTATCGAGCGTCCGATGAGCAGCGTGGATATCTCTTCAGTGGAGAGTATCTCCGTATTGAAGGATGCTTCCGCTACAGCAGTCTATGGTGTGAAGGGTGCCAATGGTGTCATCTTGATTACCACCAAGCGTGGTAAGGAAGGCAAGGCTAAGATTGATGTAGGCTTCAACGCTACATTGAAGGCTCCTTCTAAGTTGCCTAACAAGTATGATTCATACGATGCCTTGATGTTCCGCAACAGGGCAGTGGAGCATGAGTTGGGTGTTTCTCCTGAATCTTGGTCTTACATCCGTCCTCAATCATTTATTGAGAACTATCGTAACCAGACTACGGATGAGCAGCGTGAGCGTTATGCTAACGTGGATTGGCAGGATGCCCTCTTCAAGAAGAGCGCCATGTCATATAATGCCAATGTCAATGTGAGCGGTGGTACAAGCTTCGTGAAGTATTTTGCTTCTGCCGACTTTGTACACGAGGGTGACCTCTTCCGTGAGTATGATAACGGACGTAACTATAACTCTGGCTATGGATACAATCGTATCAATGTGCGCAGTAACTTGGACTTCTCTATCACTAAAACTACTACATTAAAGGTAAATGTATCTGGTTCTAATGGTGTGCGCAAGGCTCCTTGGAGCAACATGAGTAATAGCGAGTGGCAGATAGGACAGCAGTGGGCTGGTGCTTATAACATCGCTCCAGATGTATTCTTGCCTCAGTATAGCGATGGATCTTGGGGTTATTATCCAAATGCGTCTAACGTAAGTAACTCTGCTCAGAATCTCGCCATCGGTGGTACAGCGCAGGCTACTACTACTCGTATCAATACCGACTTTACCTTGGAGCAGAAACTCGACTTCATCACCAAGGGCTTGAACTTGCGTGGTACCGTTTCTTGGGACAACGTGTTTGTTGAGACGAGCCGTGGTATCAATGACTTGAACAATACAGCTCAGACCAAGTATGTTGATCCGGAGACTGGCAATATAACATATGGTCAGGTATATGAGTCAAACAATAAGTTCGACTGGAAACAGGGCGTTAACTGGAGTACTTCAGGTGGTTCGGTTGATAACAACCAGACTGTTCGCAATCTTTACTATCAGTTGCAGCTCAACTGGGCTCGCAAGTTCGGACAGCATGATGTTACAGCCATGGGCTTGTTCTCTCGTCAGGAGAATGCACGTGGTAGTGTGATGCCTACTTACCGTGAGGACTGGGCGTTCCGTGCTACTTATAGCTATGCTGGTCGTTACAACATCGAGTATAACGGTGCTTACAACGGATCAGAAAAGTTTAGCAAGGACAATCGCTTCGCCTTCTTCAATTCTGGAGCTATCGGTTGGACCATCACTGAGGAAAACTTCATGAAGTATCTTCGTGACAAGCACATCATTGATATGTTGAAGTTCCGTGCATCTTACGGTGAGATTGGTGATGATAACCTGGGCGATCCATTCGACTCTTCTCGTCGTTGGCTTTACATGAACCAGTGGGCATACGGAGGCAACACAGTGATGGATCTTGACCATACCAACAGTATCTACACATGGTATCGCCAGAATACATTGGGTAATAAAGATGTGAAGTGGGAGACTGTGAAGAAGACCAACTTCGGTATTGATTATGGTTTCTTGGGTGGTTTGATTACCGGTTCGCTCGATTTCTTCTGCGACCGTCGTAACGACATTTTGATCTTTGGTGATAACCGCTCCATCCCATCTTACTTTGGTACTACAGCTCCTACTATCAATAAGGGTAAGGTTCGTACCAGTGGTTACGAGTTGGAGTTGAAGCTCAACAAGAAATTTGCCAATGGCATCCGCCTCTGGGGTAACATCAATATGACCCATGCCAAGAATAAGGTAATTTTGAAGGATGACGCTCAGCTCACTCCTAACTATCAGAAGGAGGCAGGCTACTCTATGGGTCAGTATCACTCATACATTGATCGTGGCTTTATCAACGACATCGATGACTTGATAGGTTCTCCAGCTCATGAGTCTAACGACAACCACCGCTTGGTAGGCGATTACTACATCGTAGACTTCAATGGTGATGGTGTGGTAGATAGCAAGGACTCAGCTCCAGTAGGTTATAGCTCAAGCCCTCAGAATACATACAATGCCACTATCGGTATCGAGTATAAGGGCTTCTCTGCTTTCGCTCAGTTCTATGGTGTAACCAATGTAACTCGTGACGTAACCTTGACAAGCTTTGGCAATAAGTTGGACAATGTTTATGACACTGGTACTTGGTGGGACAAGAATGAGTCTTCTCCAGAATCTATCATTCCTCGTTGGGGTGCTACCCAGTCTGATTACAGCAATGGTACTCAGTTCCTCTATGATGGTTCATACATCCGTCTGAAGAACGTAGAGATTGCTTATACTTGGACCAAGGGATGGATCAAGGCTCTCGGTATGAACTACCTCAAGGTATACTTGAATGGTAACAACCTCTGGCTTTGGACTCGTATGCCTGATGACCGTGAGGCTAACCTCGGTGGTGGCGGTTTCCTTGGAGCATATCCTACAGTACGCCGCTTCAACTTAGGTGTTAAATTCTCATTGTAATATTAAAATGAACATTCAAATGAAAAATAAGATAAAGAATTTTTTGTTGATGGGATGCGTCTCGCTGGCTCTCGGTACCTCGCTCAACTCTTGCCAGGACTATCTTGACAAGGAGGCAGATTCTACAGTCTCAGAAAATGACGCATTTGTAAACTTCCGTAACTTTCAGGGTTATGTAGAGGAGATTTACAACTGTATCCCTGATAAGGAAAAATGTAACTGGTGTCCTTCTTGGAACTGGGGTGATGATGAAATCTTCAACCCAGAGGCTGATGGCCGTATGACACACCAGGTAGACTTGGGCAACTTCCGTGCTTGGCAGACCACTGGTAACTGGCTTTACAAGGATGGCAGCAACCCTACATCTACAGATAAGTTCAACCACTCACTTTGGCCACATGCTTGGTATTGCATTCGTAAGGCTAACCAGGGCTTGGCTAATCTCGATAAGTTGGTAGCTAGCAAGGCAGAGAAAGACCTCATTGCTGGTCAGCTTTACTTCTTCCGTGCATGGTGGCACACTGAGTTGATGCAGTACTTTGGTGGTTTGCCATACATTGATACCTATTTGGATCTCAATTCAGAGCTCAATTTGCCTCGTCTCTCTTATCAGGAGTGTGCAGAGAAGGCTGCTGCTGATTATCGCAAGGCTGCCGATCTGTTGCCTATCAACTGGGACAATGAGTATGATGGTGCTGCCACACAGGGCAAGAACGACCTTCGTATCAACAAGATCATGGCACTCGGTTATCTGGGCAAGACTTATCTCTGGGCTGCCAGCCCATTGATGAAGGATGGCGCACAGGTAGGAGCTAGCAAGAATGGCAAGACATACGACTATGATGAGGAGTTTGCCAAGAAGGCAGCTGAGGTCTTCGGTGAGTTGCTCACATTGGTTGAGGGGGGCCAGACACAGTATGGGTTGGCAGAGTTCAAATATAAGGACATCTACAATCATGAGCGTTCTGCCGATGCAAACTCTTGCTTCTCTGATATCTTCTATACCAAGAAGCAGAACTGGAAAATGCCTGGATCTATTGAGGCTATCTTCCGTGGTCCATCTGCAGACTTCAACGGCTCTAACTGGAACACCTCTAAGGTGTTTGGTCCTAAGGTTGACAAAGTGGTTGGACATGACAATGTGATTCACCAGCCTACAGCTAACTTGATAGCTGCTTACGGTATGGCTAATGGTGAGCCCGCTTACATCGTAGAGAATGGCAAGTTGGTTCCTAACATAGCAGGTGGTTTCGATCCTACTCATCCATATAAGAACCGTGACCCACGCTTCTATCACGACATCGTGTTTGATGGCTTCAAGTATCTGAATGGTACTCCTGGTCAGTGGGCTAACTTGCAGTACTGCCAGTTGTATACAGGTGGAAATATGCGTCCAGTGGCTAATGGCAGCCGTACAGGTTACTTCATCCAGAAGTTGGTGCCTCATACATGTAATGAGGTGGATCGCGACTACGATTGGGGTTCAGCATTCCACTGTTACTTGCCATATATGCGTCTGGCTGACATCTATCTGATGTATGCTGAGGCTTGTGCTGCGTTTGGTGGTGCTTCTGGCAAGGCTACTAACTTTAGCAAGACTGCTGAGGATGCCATCAATACCCTTCGTGATCGTTGTGGCGCTGGTCATGTGGCTCCAGAGTATGTAGCTGATCCACATAAGTTCATGGACGAGGTTCGCCGTGAGCGTGAGGTAGAACTTGCTTTCGAGGGCTTCCGTTTCAACGACTTGCAGCGCTGGTTGCTCCTGACCGAGGCTCCTTACAATGTAAAGTACTCTGATGAGTTTGACCGTGTGGAGGGTGCCGATTTCTACAAGAATAATGACCCAGCTGATGCTCAGGTGGCTGGCTTCCACCAGGAAGCGATCTTGACTCGTCACTTCACAGCCAAGCACTATTGGTTCCCATTGCCTATCAAGGATGTTTATCTCTATCAAGAGCTTAGTCAGAATCCTGGTTGGTAAAATAACATTATATAGTAATACTAAAATAAGAATGATAGTATGAATTCAAAATTCAAATCATATAATTCAAAGTTCCTGTTGGCAGGTCTTGTGTCATTGGCTCCTATGGCTGCCGATGCCAAAACTGCTGCTGAGAACGAAACCGATACCGTTGCTGCCGACAAGGAGATGGTCAATGTGGCTTATCGCAAGGTAGCCAAGGGTGACATCTTGGGCGGCGTTTCGGTAGTCGATGTAGAGGGATTGATGAAGAAAAACTACCACACTTATAGCCTTGACAACATGCAGGGCTACGTGGGTGGTTGGAATGGCAACTCTCTCTGGGGTATGGATGCTGACAATGCAGGATACTTGGTATTGGTAGATGGTGTGCCTCGTGAGGCAACCAACGTGATGCCTAGCGAGATTGACCAGATTACATTCCTCAAGGGTGCGCAAGCTGTAGTGCTCTATGGTAGCAAGGCAGCTAAGGGTGCTGTGCTCATCACCACCAAGCGTGGCAAGAACGATGGCTTGAAGGTTGAGGTGCAGGCTAACGCTGGTCTCAATGTGGCTAAGTCATTCCCTGAGTATCTGGGCTCTGCTGAGTATATGACTCTCTACAACGAGGCTCGTGCCAATGACGGTTTGACTCCTCTCTACTCTGCTGAGGATATCTACAATCATGGCTTGGGCACCAACCCATATCGTTATCCTAATCTCGATATGTACTCTTCTGACTATCTTCGCAAGATGAATAGTCGCTACGAGGCTACTGCTGAGATTAGTGGTGGTGGTAAGCGTGCTCACTTCTATAGCAACATCAACTATTATCGCCAGGGCGACTTCCTGAAGTTTGGTGAGGCTAAGAACAATAACACTCAGCGTTTCAGTGTACGTGGTAATGTAGATGTCAACATCACAGATGACATCAAGGCTTGGGTCAACTCCAATGCCACATTCTATGATTCACATTCTGCTATTGGTGATTATTGGAATGCAGCTGCTACTTGGCGTCCTAACTTCCCACAGAATGCTAGCCCATTGATCTCTACAGACATGATAGCTCCTAATGCCAAGGCTGCTTGGGACTTGATGAGTGTGGCTAAGCTGGTGGATGGCAAGTACTTTTTGGCTGGTACACAGGCTAACTCTTCTAACATCTTCGCAGATTACTATGCTGCTGGTAAGAGCAAGTATACTAGCCGCCAGTTCCAGTTTGATACAGGTGTTAACATCAATCTGCACAAGTTGTTGCAGGGCTTGTCTTTCGAGACTCGTTTCGCAGTAGACTATGCTACCTCTTACACCACATCTTTCAATAATAGCTATGCCATCTATATCCCAACATGGTCAAACATCGACGGCAAGGATATGATCGTAGCTTTGAAGAAGGAAGGTGAGGATAAGAAGTCTGGTGTACAGAACATCGCTAATAGTGTGGACAATCAGACCATGCTCTTCTCTGCTCAGTTCAATTACGCCAATACATTTAATAAGGTACATAACCTCTCTGCGATGTTGATTGCCTCTGGCTATCAGCAGTCTAAATCAGGTGAGTATCACAAGACATCAAGTGCTAATCTTGCCTTGGATGCATCTTATGATTACGCCAAGACTTATTATGCAGACTTCGGCTTGGCAGCTATCCACTCTGCACAGTTGGCTCCAGGTCATCGTGTAGGCTTCTCTCCTTCACTTTCATTGGGTTGGAGACTCAAGAACGAGAACTTCTTGAAGAACAGCAAGGTGGTAGACGATATGATGATCAGTGTATCTGGTAGCATCATCAACGAGGATATTGACTTGGCAGTAAATGACAACAGATACTATCTCTATGACACCAACTGGCAGACAGCTGATGGTTATGGATGGTATGATGGTTCTGCTGGCAAGTACACATTCTCTAAGCGTTCTGCCAACAAGGATCTCGACTTCATCAAGCGTAAGGAACTTTCTGTCAACTTCAAGACTTCCTTGTGGCAGCAGATGGTAACATTGGATGCTAGCTTCTTCGTTAACTCGATGGAGGGTTATCTGATTTCTACTCCAACGTTCTATCCTTCTCACTTTAAGCCAGGCTATCCTGATGCTTCATTCATGCCTGTGCTCAACTTTAACAATAATCGCCGCATCGGTTTCGACTTCGCAGCTAACTTCAATAAGAAGGTGGGTGATGTAGACTTGCAGCTCGGCGTAACAGGTACTTATTATAACACCAAGGCTACCAAGCGTGATGAGATGAACGCATGGGATTACCAAAACCGTGAGGGCAAGGCTCTCGATGGTATCTGGGGTTATAAGTTTGCTGGCTTCTTCCAGAGTGAGGAAGAAATCAAGAACTCTCCAGACCAGAGCCGCTTGGGTAGTGACGTGAAGCCTGGCGATATGAAGTATGTGGATGTAAACGGTGATGGCAAGATCGACTCTTACGACCAGGTGTTCCTGGGCAAGGGTGGTTGGTATGGCTCTCCATTCACATTGGGTGTAAACCTCACTGCTAAGTGGAAGAACTTCACATTCTTCGCCCTCGGTACTGGCAACTTCGGTGCTTATGGCTTGAAGAACAATTCTTACTGGTGGGTAAATGGTGACGGCAAGTACTCAGCTGTGGTTCGCAATCGCTGGACTGAAGCAACCAAGGAGACTGCTACTTATCCACGTCTTACCACACTCTCAGGTAGCAACAACTATCAGACATCAGACTTCTGGATGTACAGCACAGACGCTTTCCGCTTGGCTAAGGTACAGATTACATACGACCTGCCTAGCACGCTCTTCCAGAAGACTTGGGTTAAGGGCTTGTCTGCTTTTGTAAGCGGTGCCAACTTGCTCACTATCTCTAAGAACCGTGAAGTATTGGAGATGAACATAGGTAGTGCTCCTCAGACACGCTATTATAATATAGGTGTGAAGGCTACATTCTAATCATTATTAAATGTATACAGAAATGAAAATTAATAAGTTATTTATATTAGCTGCATTGTCACTCTCGTTGGTGTCTTGCTCAGATCTCTTTGAGCCTGCACAGGAAAACAACCGTAGCTTGGACGAGATTTACGAAGAGCCTACTTATGCTCAGGGACTTCTCGGCTATGCTTATGCCATGCTTCCTTATAATACCAAAAGTGTAACTGATGTGGCAACCGATGATGCTGTAAGCAATGATTTGTCTAACAGCTACCTGAAAATGGCTACTGGTTCTTGGGCTGCCAATAATGACCCTATGAACAAGTGGACTAGCTGTCGTGCTAGCATCCAGTACTTGAACATCTTCCTTCAGGAAGTGGACAAGGTAGACTGGGCTAAGGACAAGGGTGCGCAGCAGATGTTCTGTGAGAGCCGTAAGGGTGAGGCTTATGCCTTGAGAGCTCTCAATATGTATTATCTCTTGATGAACCATGGTGGTTGGACTGAGGATGGTCAGCTCCTGGGTGTGCCAAACTTGACAAAGCCAGAGGATACTTCTTCTGATTTCAATCAACCACGTGCCACATTCCAAGCTTGCTTGGATCAAATCTATAGCGACTTGGACCAGGCTGAGCAGTTGCTGCCTTTGGACTACAATGATTTGACTAAGTCAGATCCTGTGCCAGAAAAATACACTGCTATGGGTGTGGACAACTATCAGGACTATAACCGTGTATTGGGTTCTCTGATGCGTGGTCGTGTGAGCGGTCGTATCGCCAAGGCTATCCGTGCACAGGTTTCTCTCCTTGCTGCCAGCCCTGCTTTTAATAAAGGTACCAATGTGGATTATAAGCGTGCTGCTGATGATGCAGCCAGCTTGCTCGACTTGATTGGTGGTGTAAGCGGCTTGTCTGAAACAGGTAATTCTTGGTATGCTCAGACTAATGAGATTAATAATTTGCAGTCTGGTGAATGTCCTAAGGAAATCATCTGGCGTGGTAATAAGACTAATGGTGCAGATGATTGGGACCTCGGTTTGAACCAGGAGGCTGATAACTTCCCTCCATCACTCTATGGTAAGGGACGTATCAATCCTACCCAGAACTTGGTGGATGCTTTCCCTGCCGCCAATGGTTATCCTATCACAGATGAGCGCAGTGAGTATGATGACTTGGATCCTTATAGTAATCGTGATCCACGCTTGGATCTCTACATTATCTATAATGGCTGCAAGTATAAGGGTGCAACCATCAATACCGACATCACCACTGCCAACAATGACAATGGACTGAATAAGATTGGTAACTCTACGCGTACTGGTTACTATATGAAGAAGCTTCTTCGTGAGGATTGTAATCCTAATCCAAATGCCAAGAACGCACAGTATCACTATCCTGTGTATATCCGCTATACCGAGATCTTCTTGGATTATGCTGAGGCTGCCAATGAGGCTTGGGGACCTAAGCGCAATGGCACACATGCTTATTCTGCATACGATGTAATCAAGGCTATCCGTCATCGTGCAGGCATCACAGATGATTCTTATCTTGATGAGTGCGCTAACGACCAGGTTAAGATGCGTGAGTTGATTCGCAATGAGCGTCGTATTGAGCTCTGCTTCGAGAACAAGCGCTTCAATGACCTCCGCCGCTGGAAGGCTCCTATCAATGAGGCTGTTCATGGCGTGGAGATTTCTACAGAGGCTGGTATTCCACAGTTCAAGGATATCACAGTAGAGGAAAGAAAATACGACGACTATATGTATTACGGTCCTGTGCCACAGACTGAAATCCTCAAGTGGGATCAGCTGAAGCAGAATGCAGGATGGAAAATTACAAACGACTAACATTTTATAATGATGAAAACTATGAAGATGAATAAATATTTCTCAATGGCTGCACTCGGAGCCTTGGCTCTGACTTTCGGCTCTTGTGAGAACGGCACGCCTGAGTTTGACGACTACGAGGGTGGCACATCAGTCTACTTCGCCCACCAAAACGTGGAGCGTATATTGGTGTTGGGCAATGACGAGACTCGTGACAATACCAAGGACAACGAGCATATTATCAACATCGTGTCTACCATGGGTGGTGCTTACAATGGTAAGGACATCACACTGGATGTGGCTGTAGATAATTCGCTTTGTGACAACCTCTATTTCTCTGATGGCGTATCTCCTGTAAAGCCTATGCCTGCAGAGTATTACACCTTGGCAGGTAACACCATCTCTTATGGTGGCAACTTGCAGGGAAGATTACAGGTGAAGCTCAACGAAGCTTTCTTCGCTGATCCTGCTTCTGTAAAGAATACTTATGTCATCCCTCTGGTCATCAAAGATCAGAAGGGTGCTGGCAAGATCTTGACGGGTACTCCTTTCCAGGAGGGGGAAACTCCTGCGCTGACCAATAGCGATGCGTGGAAGACATTGCCTAAGAACTATGTACTCTACTGTGTGAAGTATATGAACCCTTGGGCTGGATTCTATCTGCGCCGTGGTACAGATAAGATTACTGAGAATGGTCAGACCACAGTGGAGAAGCGTGAGGGTGCAACTATTGAGAAGGACGAGGTTTGCCAGATTACTACCAAGAGCCTTACAGAGGCTATCTATCCTCTCACAGTCAAGAGAGTTGTGGGCAAGGATGCTGAGGGTAAGGATATCCTCAAGTCTTATACTTGCAACTTGAAGCTTACCTTTGCTAACGATGGTACTTGCACTGTTTCTTCCGAGACAGAGGGCGTAACTGCTACAGGTACAGGTAAGTTTGTGGAGAAGGGCGCTAAGCTGGCTTGGGGCAACAAGGATCGTGACATCCTGACTCTCCAGTATACCGTAGACTTCGGTGCTGTCAAGGTAGAGACAACCGACCAGTTTGTAGCTCAAACTCGTGGTAACACCAATGGTATTCCTACTTTCGATACTCAGTATATCGTAAAGTAAGCTGCGGTAATTATCAATTAAGTATCATCTAATAATAGGTAGATTATTATGAAATTGAAAAATATTAATTTTGGTTTAGGCTTGGTAGCTCTCTTGGCTTTGTCATCATGTGCTGATGACAAGTTCTCGGAGTACAGAACTGATATGACCAAGAACTTGAAGGAATATCAGTATCTTAACAACTACGAGCCTTTGAAGAAATATGTCGAAGACATGAAGGCTTCTGGCAAGTGCAATCCCGACTTTAAGTTGGGTATTGCACTGGCTGCGCCCGACTTCAACAAACAGGAGCTTGTATATTGCTTGGCTGGTAGCAACTTCGAGGAGATGACAGCAGGCAACGCCATGAAGTATGCTTCTTGTGTAAAAAATGATGGAACCTTTGACTTTAATACTGTTAAGGATTTCGTTACAAATGCACAGGATGCAGGTTTGACCATCTATGGTCATACGCTTGCTTGGCATTCTCAGCAGAACAAGAAGTATCTTAGTAAACTTATTGCAGATAAGGAAATTCAGGTAGACCCTAGTCAGAAAGTTGATAAGGTAGATGCTTATACCGACTTTTCTGCCATGAATAGTTTCCCTTTTTATGTAATGGACTATACTCCTGAAATCAAAGATGGAATTTTGATTAGCAAATATCCTGGAAAATGGTATCAGTATTTTGTAGTTGACAATTATCCTGTAGATGTTGATGCCAAGAGAGAATATAAGGTAACGGCTATGATTAAGGCTTCAGAAGATGGACAGATTGCTGTGCAGTCGGGTAACTGGGGAGCAACAAAATCCGAGAAAATGTCTGTTTCTACACAGTGGAAAGAGCAATCTGTAACATTTAGTGGATTAACAACAGAAAAAGCTTTTGTCGTTTTCCAACCAGGAGATTTTGCAGGAGACATTTCTTGTAAGTGGGTAAAAGTTACTCATTCTGAGGCTCCGGTAATGGAAATCGAGACCGAGGTTCATAAGGAAACTTATACTGATGGTGATTTCCCATTCTATGCTATGGGTTGTACACCTCCTGTTATTAATGGAGCTATCCACTTTGTTCCTACAGGCGATTGGTCTCAATTCTTTGTTATGCCAGGTGGCGATAATGAATTAGATGAAGGTGACTATGTCGTTTATTTAGACCTTACTTCTGATAAGGATGCAAGTGGTGTAGATCTCACCATGCAAAATGGTTGGGGTGGCACAGCTCAAGCTATTACAGCCAAAGTGCCTGTAGCTGCAGGTCGTCATTCGGTAAAAATCGAAATGCCTAAAGTAGAAGGTGGTAATTATGACATCATTCTTAAGCCTCAGACAGCTGATGCTACTTTGGATGTTCATTCTGTTAGAGTTTGCAAGATTACTAAGTCTAATTCTATTCCTCTTACGGACGAAGAGAAGAAATCTCGTCTTACTGATGCAATGGGCAAGTGGATTGATGGTATGATGGAGGCTACTAATGGTTATGTTACATCTTGGGAAGTTGTGAACGAGGCCCTTTCTGGTGACGATAAAGATGGTGATGGCAAGTACGACTTGCAGCATGCTGCTACAGCTACTGCTGACGACAAGAAGAACTGCTTCTACTGGCAGGATTATCTCGGCGACATCGACTATGTTCGCACAGCCGTGGCTGATGCTCGCAAGAGTTTTGCCGCCCATAATGGTGACCCTGAGAAATTGAAACTCTTCATCAATGATTATAACTTGGAGAGCGATTGGGACGACAATGGCAAGTTGAGGAGTTTGATTCAGTGGATCAAGGATTGGGAGGCTGATGGTGTTACCAAGATTGATGGTATCGCATCTCAGATGCATATCTCTTGCTATGCTGATCCTAACACTCAGAAATCTAAGAAAGATCATATCGTCAAGATGTTGGAGTTGATGAAGGAAAGTGGCAAGCTTTGCAAGATTTCTGAACTTGATATGGGTTATGTTGATGCCGCTGGCAAAGAAGTGAAGACAGCCGATATAACAGAGGAACAACACAAGGAAATGCGTGACCTCTACACCTTCGTTCTCCAGAAGTACTTCGAGATTATTCCTGCTGCTCAGCAGTATGGTATCACTCAGTGGTGTGCTACTGATTCTCCTAAGGATTCAGGTTGGCGTGCAGGTTGCCCTACAGGTCTTTGGGATAGCAACTATCTCCGCAAGCATACCTATGCAGGTTTCGCTGTAGGTCTTGGTGCTCCAGAATATTGGAAGGAAGCCAAGTAAATACTCTAAAAGACATTAGTTTTAGGTTTATCATACAAAGATTAACCGAAAAAAGATGTTAGTCGTTAAGGTTGGCTGTGTTGTGATGACACGGTCAACCTTTTTGCTTTGTAACATTTGTCTTGCAATATGTTAAATGTGAGTCAGTAAATAAAAAATAATTCTGATTTTTGAGGTTGTATCACTTCTTTTTTGTATCTTTGCGCTTAAATATCACTATACTGATATATAATGGCTATTTTATGGCTTAATGTTCACTTAAATGATAGTTAAGTATATGAAAGATTTGTATGAATATTCTACTCCGGAACTGGTGAGATTGCTGGGAAATCGCTTTAGGGAATACAGAATGCGATGCAATTTGACACAGAAGGAAGTGGCAGAACTGACAGGCATTGGTATGACTACTATCCACAAGTTTGAGAATGGATGTGCTAGAAACATATCACTTTCTACATTGATTCTCTTGCTCAAGGTGGTGGGACAGATCAATGCGCTTGATAACTTAATGCCCGAATTGCCACCATCCCCTTACTTGATGACCAAGGGAGATAAAAAGGTACAAAGAATTAGACACTGATAATAGCGAATGATTTATGGTTAAGACTTTAAAAGTAATCTTGTGGGATGAGGAAGTTGGTAGGTTGTCGTGGGACGACAAAAGGCAAATGTCCTACTTCACTTATAATCCAACTTTTGTGCATAGGGGTATTGATATATCTCCTCTATGGGCATCCATACGCAACAATAGAGGACTTATGCCTATTTGGGGAGAGGAACAGAGAATTTATCAAAAACTTCCTGCTTTCCTGGCTGACTCATTGCCTGATTCTTGGGGCAATCAGTTGTTTGATCTTTGGAGACAGCAGAATCATCTCTCCAATACGGAAATTTCTCCTCTTGATAAGTTGTCATTTATCGGTAGAAGAGGAATGGGTGCTTTGGAGTTTGTCCCAGAGTATGAGAGGAGTAAGAAATCAGAGAGGATTGATGTCAATTCCTTGGTTGCACTTGCTGAACGCATATTTACTGAACGAGAGGAGGCTCAGATTTTACCAGAGGAATCTCTTACCATGCAGTCGCTCTTGACTGTGGGAACTTCTGCTGGTGGCAGGCAGCCTAAGGCTGTTATTGCTATCAATTCGGCTGATGGTGAGATAAGAAGTGGACAAATCTCGGATCTTGATGGATATGATTACTACTTGTTGAAGTTTGGAAATGCTGATTTCAACTCTGCCGAACTAGAAATGACATACTACGATATTGCCATCAAGGCTGGCATCAATATGATGCATTCTGAACTCTTGACGGTTGATGGCAGCAAGCACTTCATGACGCAGAGATTTGATAGAAAAGATGGGAAGAAGCTTCATACTCAAACTTTGGCGGCTATGTATCCTGAGGCAAATAGTTATGAGCAACTTATTTCTGTTTGCAGGTCGCTCCATTTGCCAGAGGCTGATTGTGAAGAGGTTTATAGAAGAATGATATTCAACGTGCTGGCAAACAATACTGATGATCACAACAAAAACTTCTCCTTCATGATGGATAGGATGGGTAATTGGCGGTTATCACCTGCTTATGATCTTACCTATATCCTCAATATGGGTGGAGTGCAGCCCAATCAAGACCACTGTATGTTTATCAGGTCCAAACTGCGTAATATTTCAAAAGAGGATGTCTTGCAATTTGCATTCGATAATGGTATTCGAAAGCCAGAGAGTATTATAGGTGATGTAAAGAATGCTTTGTTGCAATTTAGGACTGTGGCTGTAAAATATGCAGTGGATGAAAAATGGATAGGCAGAGTGGAGGCTACCATCCTTTCTCATCTGAAAGAATGGGGTGAGTATGAAGATGATAAACCGACGTTATCTGTAGAGATTAATGGTCATCAAGTGACTGATGTACATATAGAGCAAGCCTACAAGGGCAACTTTCATTTATGTGCAAAGATAGATGGCAGGGAAAAGAAGTTTGTGATAAGCAAAAACAAGAATGAGTTTTCCCTTATAGAGAGTCTCGGAATCGCTAATCTTACAGAGAAACAACTGTTGACTATGGTTGAAAAATTCCTATGTAAGTAAAGAAATATAAAGGTTGGCTGTGTTGTGATGACACGGTCAACCTTTTTGCGTTTTTTTTATGATGAAAATATTCTCTTTCTCCTATGTGTCATTCTTGAAAGAGATTGTCTAGTGTGACTTCGCTGTTTACTATACTTTCCTTAAAATGGCACGAAAACGCACTTTTTCTCACTTTTTTTTCGAGAAAAAGTGCGTTTTCGTGCTAAAATCTTTTATTTGGCTGCATAATTTCAATCCAGATAAAGTATTTGTTACATGACGCAAATGGTGTTTCAGGGGAAAGATGTATCTTTGTATCTATGAAAAAGATATATTATTTGCTGATGGGCTGCCTGCTGCTGGCGGGTTGCTCGCAAAAGCCACATGACATAACGATGGTGAGCCAGTTGCCTGCCATCTATCCCGATTACGTGGGCGTTACCGTGCCTGCCAATATCGCTCCGCTCAACTTCTGCATGGAAGATGAGGGATATACGGCTATGTCGGTACAGATAAAGGGATCCAGGAAGGGAGCGATGGAGACATCGGGAGAGGATGCGGAGTTTGACATCGAACAATGGCATCAACTGCTACGTGATAATCGGGGCGGAAAACTGACCCTTACTGTTGTCGCCAAGAAGGACGGACAGTGGAGACAATTCAAGCCTTTTGACATCTTCGTGGATAAGCAGAGGATGAAGGAGTGGGGCGTCACTTATCGCATGGTGGCTCCTGGCTATGAGCTCTATGGTATGCAGGGACTCTTTCAGCGTTGCCTCTCCAACTTTGATGAGTTTGCCATCTATCGCACCACCGAGGTGCCTGGCAGTTGTGTGAATTGTCATACCGCCAATGCCACCAATCCCGATGAGTTTACGCTGCATATCCGTGGCGAGAAGGGTGCTACCTTGATTCGCCATCAGGGCAAGGACGACTGGATGAAGTCGAAGAATCTGGAGGTGGGCGGTCCGATGGTGTTCCCTTGTTGGCATCCATCGGGCAAGTTTATCGCCTTCAGTACCAATGATACGCAGCAGTATTTTCATTCTCAGGCTAAGAAGCGCATCGAGTATTTCGATATGAGCTCTGACATCTTCATCTACAATCCCGAGACGCATGAGGCGATGGTGGATGCTCGCTTTGCCACCAAGGAGTATCTGGAGAACTGCCCTGTGTTTTCGCCAGACGGTAAGTGGCTCTATTATATCACTGCGCCTTTCAGAAATCCGAAGCAGCATTTCCGTGAGAGCCGATATAGCCTCTGCCGTGTGGGCTTCGATGCCAAGACGGGCAAGCTGGGCGAAAAGGTGGATACGCTCATCAGTGCGGTGGCTTTGGGCAAGAGCATCACTTGGCCTCGTCCGTCATACGATGGCAGATATCTGATGTTTACCACGCTGGATTATGGCTACTTCTCTATCTGGCATCCGGAGGCTGACCTATGGCTGCTAGACTTGAAGACTGGCAAGGCTCATGCCCTGGACGCTGCCAACAGTGATGACTCTGACAGTTTCCACAACTGGAGCAAGAGTGGCGGATGGTATCTCTTTACCAGTAGGCGAGAGGACGGTCTGTATACTCGCATCTATCTGGCTAGCGTGGACAGGCAGGGCCATTCTTCCAAGCCTTTCCTCCTGCCGCAACGCCGACCTAGGGAGGACAATCTGCGCCGCATGTATTCATATAATACGCCCGACTTCACGCTGCGCAAGGTGGAGATAGAGGATATGCCTGGGCATATCAACAACCCTAAACGTATGGAATGGCGGGCGGCTAAGTGATGCTATATATAATAAGGTATAAGGAAAATGAAAGATACGAAGAATAATGATAGAAGCCGATGGATGATGGCGGTTGGCTTCATGGCTGCCCTGTACATCTTCTGGCGATATGCCTATCCCTGCGCATTGGCTTATCATGAGCAGATGCAGCTCTTCTTATGGAATGGGGATTATCTGATGGATAGACTGGCAGAACCAGGTGGTGTGGCTCGCTATCTGGCTGAGATGCTGGTGCAGTGCTATAACAATCTGCCGCTGGGCGCCTTGCTCCTGGTGCTACTCATGGGCGGCTTGCAACGGATCACCTGGCTCTTGATGAGAAGGATGGGCTGTAAGGACGGTATGAGATGTTATCTCCTGTCGTTTCTGCCGCCTATTGTAATGTGGGCGATCATGGGCGATAAGGATGTGATGACTACTGTGCCTATGGCTTTGCTGCTTACTGAGGCTATGTTGCTGCTGATGCCTAGTAACATCTTCTCGGCTTGGAGACCTGCCATTATTTATCTGCTGCTATTGCTCACTTTGGGCTATTGGCTAGTGGGACCGATGGCGATATGGGCAGCTGTGGGCTTGGTGGTTTATGCCTTATGCAGGCAGAAGGATAAGCTGAACTGGGCGATGGGCTTGGTGGCTGTGCTGGTGGTAGGCTTGTTTGTGCAGTTGGATAGTGCCAGAATGCTGCCTTATCCCAAGGCTCGTGTGTTTCGTGGCATTGATTATCTGCGCGATTCTACGGCGTTCTTCCCTCATGAGTGGTATACCTCTGATGTATATGAGCAGATGGAGTATAGTATGTTGGTGCGCCGACAGGATTGGCATGCCATCTTGGACAAGGCTGCTAAGAAGGCTCCGATGGCTACGGCGAGCGAGGCGGCTGTGAAGTTGGCGCAATGGAAGACGGGGGCATTGAGTGATGAGGGGATGCGCCAGTTTATGGCTTCGTATGGCAAGCTGGATCATCCCATCAATATCTGCATGAAGAGTGACCTCTTCTTCCATCTGGGCTTGGTGAATGCTTCTCGCCGATATGCCTTCGAGTTTAAGCAGCTCATTGCCAATGGCAATCAGAGTGGCAGAATGCTGAAGCGTCTTGCCGAGACCGAACTGGTGAGTGGCCATGAGCAGTTGGCGCGCAAGTATCTCTACATCTTGCATGATGCCACCTTCTATCGCCAATGGGCGGAGGATGTGCTTCCTCTCACCCGCAGTGTCAAGCTTTTGGATGCGCATCCCCTCTATGGTCCGCTATCCCATAGCTTCCCAGAGAAGGACGTGATGTATTAGGCGTACGTGTCAGCCATCCTACAAGCGGAATCTTTATTCACAAGGGTAGAAAAATTGTGATGAAGTAGTTAGGTTTTGTGATAAAATAAAAATAGTTTTGTTGTTTAGATGTCCTTTCACCTTTCATCTATCTTCTTGCATTTCAGATAGATGAAAGGTGAAAGGACTTTTTTGTTTCTTATAGGTGCTCTAGCCAATTCTCGGGAGTGATGATCGTTTTATCCTTCACATCGTATGTGTTTAGGAAGGAAGCAGGAAACTGAGTATTTGCTCTCTTTGGATTCCATTTCATTTCGAAGAGAGTAAACTGTCCGTCGCTTTCCTCGATGTAGTCTATCTCTTGCTGTTGGTTGGTTCGCCAGAAATAGCTGTTTACATATCTTCCTTCATACTGGTTAGCTTTTATTCTTTCGCTGATAACGAAGTTCTCCCACAAGGCACCAACATCTTGTCGAAGGGCCAAAGGCGCAAAGTTTTGCAATATGGCATTTCGGATACCATTGTCGTAAAAGTAAAACTTCTTGGCTCGTTTCAGTTCTGTGCGCAGGTTTCTGCTAAAACCATTTAGCTTGAAGATGATATAGCATTTTTCTAGCAAGTCTACATATTTTTCCACGGTTTTGCTGTCCGTACCTACTGTCTGTGCCAGCTCATTGTATGAAACTTCGCTAGTAACTTGCAGTGCTAAAGCAGTGAGTAGCTTGCTAAGCAATGCAGGTCGGCGTATACTCTCTAAGGTGAGCAAGTCCTTATAGAGATAACTATTGGACAGATTGTACAAGATGTCTTTTGCATCTTTTGTATGATTGATGACATCTGGGTATGAGCCATAGATGAGGCGATTCTCTAGTGTTTGCTTTACTGTAAGTAAGCCTTGAGATTCGAGTAATTCACCAGTGGACAATGGAAAGAGATGATACTCAAACTTTCTGCCGGTCAGTGGCTCATTGAGCTTGTTTTGTAATTCAAATGAGGAAGAGCCTGTTACCAGTAATTGTACTTCAGGGAAGTTGTCGGTAATCAATTTTAGGGTTAGCCCTATGTTTTCTACTCTTTGTGCCTCGTCTATCATGACAATCTTGTGTTTGCCAATGAGCAATTTTAGTTCTTGGCTATTCACCTGGGATAGCATTTCTTTTACTTCTGGCTCATCACAGTTTAATTGCAATATAGGTTCCGTACGTTTTTCAAGTATCATTTTGAAAAGCGTACTTTTTCCTACTTGTCTGGCACCTATTATAATAATAGCTTTACCACCAAACATTCTGGCCTCTATCGTTTCTTGTAGTTTCCTTCTTATCATTTTATTCTTATGTTTAAATTTTTTGCAAAGATTATGCAAATGAGCGCAATGAAAGCTCGCTTTCAAATTGCCGAGTGCAGCTAATCTTCTGCAAAGATTATGCAAATGAGCGCAATGAAAGCTCGCTTTCAAATTGCCGAGTGCAGCTAATCTTCTGCAAAGGTAATGAAAATATTCGCTAATCCAAAAAATAACACTGTTTTTTTGGATTATAATCCGAAAATTCGTACTGATTTTTTGGATTAGGGACATTTTTGAGCTATTTTTGCCTTGTTAATAGGGTGCCATGTAACTTTAGTTTATACCCAATGTTATGGGTTGTGAAAATTCTTAATCTAGTATCTGTTGCTTGTAGCCCTAGGAGTTGATGATTGTTGTTCCAGAAGCTAATGCCTTTAACTCCTGTTCCTAATGATTGCAAGTCCTAGAATCGCATATCTTTTGGCGACCGCCAAAAGATATGCGGAAGGCATTCTTCTCACTATTACTTACGTCACTTGTAGGCATCAAGCCCTACGCTTGTAATCATTCAGTACTGGGAGGGCAGGTAACAAACCTGCCCTCCCAGTGCATTTTGATACGTTTGATAAAGTATTTGATATATGGCGCAAAGCCTATGTCGGATTATTCTTGTAATTTTGCAACGAATAAACAATTTAATCATATACGTATGAAAAAGAAAAATATCCAGACCTCCATTTTATCAATGGCCATTGCTGCATGTATGATATCTCACCAGCAAAATGCGTGGGGCAGAGAAAAACCATCCCTGCAAAATGATTCCGTGCCTTATGTAACCATGCCGGACGTTTCCCCTAAACTCACCACAGGAGATGGAAATCCCCTGCTGGATTTTATGTTTACAGCGGATCCAACTGCAGTAGAATATAATGGCAGAATTTATGTGTACGCAACAAACGATCAGCAACAATATGATTCAATAGGCGGTTACGGAAAAAACTCCTACGAATACATCAAATCTCTGGTGATGATGTCTTCCGATGACATGACAAACTGGACCTATCACGGAATTATTAAAACAGACAGCATCGCCCCATGGATACAAACATCATGGGCACCGTCGATCGCAAAACGTGAGGAAGCGGACGGCAAGACTCACTTCTACCTCTATTTCTCCAATAGCGGGGGTGGAACCGCAGTGCTGACATCCACATCCCCTATAGGACCGTGGTCAAGCCCGCTGAATCATAGTTTGGTAGACACAAACACTCCCGGCATAGCAGGAGAATGCAAAGCCGCTTTCGATCCGGGTGTAGTCATCGATGACAAAGGAAGAGGTTGGCTGACAGTAGGCGGAGGATGTGCTCGCATTATGCGTTTGGGAAAAGACATGATTAGTGTGGATGGCCCGATAAAGCCCATCAGGGCTCCCCATCATTTCGAAGCTAACGAATTAAACTACATCAACGGCACATACGTTTATACTTATAACATAGATTGGCAAGATTTTAGCGACTGGCCTCTCCCGACAGAGAAACCAACCACCTGTTGCATGAGTTACATGACTAGCAAAACTCCGCTGGTAACCAAAAGTTGGAAATACCAGCACAACTATATGAAAAACCCTGGAGATTATGGATTTGACTACAGCAACAATCATACACATCTACACAAATTCCGCGGGAAATGGTATGTATTCTATCATACAATGAGTTTGCAACATAGTTTCAATACAACAGCTGGTTTTCGTAATGTTTGTGTCGATGAAATACAAGTTGACGAGAATACTGTGAATATCCACATGGGTAATCAGACTCTGAAAGGCGTAAAACAGATACAGCCTATGAATCCGTTCATCAACCAGCAGGCCGAAACCACAGCAGCCACACAAGGTGTCAAGTTCACAAATGGAAAAAGCATCGGGGACATGTATGCCGTTACCGTTCCCAACAAGACTGGCATCATTGCTGTCAGAGGTGTGGAATTCAACAAAGTACCTTCCAGTCTGGAAATTAAGGCATCCGGAAACGGAATCATAGAAGTCCGCCGGGATAGGCCGGACGGAGAAGTCATTGCTTCAATCAAAGTCGGTACCCCGCAAATGAAACTCATAGAATCCCAACTTCAAAAGAATATGACAGGCACAATGGACCTCTGTTTTGTCCTGAAAGGAAACAATATCACATTCGACGAATGGAAGTTCAAATGATAACTTACTGATGACAAGGGTCATCATCCGCCCAAAACGATGACAGGTCTCAAGAAATCTGTGGGACAAGAAACTCCTCCTGATGTGTTAAAAACCGGAAATACCTTGGCTATTTCAGATATTTCCCTTATATTTGCACCATGTAAACAATAAAGAAAGGAACACAATTATGGAAGATGTCGTGAAAATAGCATCCTATATCAGCCAGCGCTACGAGCATCAATATGGTACTCGCATTGATGAGATGAAGCTGCACAAGTTGCTTTATTTCACTCAGCGTGAATGCTTGGTTCAGTTAGGAGAACCCATGTTTGGAGCAAAATTCAAGGCATGGAAATATGGTCCTGTTATACTTGAAATTCGTCAGCACTATAAAGATAACTCATTAAGTTTTTCTCTATCCCGAGAAAGTCTCCAAAAATATCAAGGTGTTTTTGATAAGGTCTTTGAACAGTATGCTCCCAAGCAGTCATGGAGTCTCAGTACTTTGAGTCATGGCGAATATTCTTGGAAGAAGGCGCGTGAGGGCTATTCACCCTACGATACATGTGATGTTGATATAGATTTGTCGGATATTCGCAAGGATGCAGAAAGAATCAATATCCGTAGATTCTTATTAGCCAAATACAAGGATTTTCAAATGTCAAGAGCATGAGAATAACAGAAGAACAAGAACGGATATTAGGATCCTTACATTGTGAAAGATTGTCCTCTAATATTGATAATTTCAGATTGGTGGATGACTTTTATAATGGAAGGAATCCCAGTATTGTCGATACGCTGCAAAATGAAGCCTATGAGGATGATGCGAATCACCGAGTTGCTTATTATCTGGTAAAGAACAATTCTGGTGAAATATTGTTTTATTTCTCATTGAAGTGTGGCTTGTTGTACGATGAGTTTCTGGAAGGTGACCGTCTGTTAGATATGAAAGCCTTTTATGAGCATATTTTTCAGTTGAGCAAAGATCCTTCATCGCAAGGAACAGATAAAGATGCGGTCAATGCGATACTAGAAAAAGCAAGAACCAAGAAGGGATTGAAAAAACTGGAGGTTGCAAGAGCTCTTCATCTTTCTTTGGATTCAGAGGAACTTTTGAAAATCTTTGGTGAGAATAATAAGAACGTAGGTATCACTTTTGCAGGTGTTGAGATTGTGCATTTCTGCGCAAACGAAGCTCATCGTGATTTTTGGAATCAAACAGGGATACAGCAAAAGTTAGGAACTGTTGTGTTTTGGCAATTCATAGTACCTAAGATTCTTGATTTAATGGAAATAGTAGGATGTGAGTATCTGTTTTTATTTGCTGCCGACTTATCTGAGGATGCCGACTTGGTAAATTATTATGTTGATAATCTAGAGTTTATTGATGCCAGTGAGCATAGTGCTGCTACTCCGATGTATGATTTTGCCTGTCGTTTTTTGTGTCAGGAAACAAGTACATTACAAGAGCGAAGAACCAGCTTCTTTGAGCACTTCAATCCTGATGAGGAAGTTTAAACACTTGCGAATCACCATTCACCCCTGGCTGTCCCATCAAGGTGGCTTCTGCAGCCGCAGCTGTCGAGGTAGAATAACTAGTTAATGAGGAAACCTATACAGATGGACCTTTCCCATTCGGTGCTATGGGATGCTTTTTAAATCCAAAAGCATCTCTAACATCGAGAGTTTCATCCTTTAGGATGGCGAGACATTCAACCTTTCTGGGCAGCGATAAACATAACTATAAAGGCAATGTTATCAGAAAAAGATAATTCAGTAATTGATATTTAACATATAACAAATTCCCAGAGAAGGACGTGATGTATTAGGCTCATCTGTATATTTTTCCTCTGTTTTGACCAAACATTTGGGGAATCTGGAACATTTTGGGCAAAAACATTTGGGGAATCTGGAATATTTGTTTATTTGACTTTTCCTGATTTCCTCTTCAAATAGGTTTGATGGTGTATCATTTTCGTTATAATGTTGGCTATCAAACCTATTTGGTACTTCTCACAAAGTATTTGTTATACCACGCAAAGTCTTTTTCAGCCTTTTCTGTTACTTTTGCCATCAGATTTGAGAAACTTCTCAATTTTATAACTGGATTTATTAACTTAATAACAAATTGTAAAGCTTATGAAAAAGTTATTTACTTTGATTGCTGCCGCATTGATGGCAGTTGGTGCTAACGCTCAGACAGAGGATGTGATTAAGGTCACATCAGGTAATTCAGAATGGGGACAGATGTTTGTCGATGACGGCGTGGCGTTTGAATGGCCTGGTAGAACATTTGAGTCTACAGACAAGTTGACTGCTAAGGCTTTGTATGCAGGCAGTAACTTGAAAGATAGTGAGGACAAAGATTTGACATATGCTCGTGAGAGTGGTTCTGTCCAGACTTACACTATCGAGTTTGGTGCTACTCCTACTGTTAAATTGCAAATCTGTGTCAATTGTATTATTCCTAATCAGTATGGAGGTGGTCATAGTACCATGAAATACAAGCCTTTGACCATAGTGGACAATAAGGCTAGTTTTACAGTGTCAAAGGAAGATTGTAGTTTTACTGGCTGGGGATATAAAGACAACGTGAAAGACAAGGAGTATAAAAATGAGCCTCAAGATGTTACCAGTATAGTTCTTCAAGCTTGTGAAGAGCATGCCACATATCCTGCTGTTATTAATATCAAAAGTATCAAGCGTGTAACTACTACAGCTACAGGTATTTCTAAGGTAGAGAATCTTGAGGTAGCTAAGGATGGCAAGTGCTTCAACCTCGCTGGTCAGCAGGTAGGTAAGGGTTACAAGGGTATTGTAATCAAGAATGGTAAAAAGATGGTTATCAAGTAATAGATGAGACGTTTTACAATGCTCGCATCTCTCCTCATGGTTCTGTGCCTACAAATGGCGGCACAGACCTGGGAAGATGTAAAAGTGGGGACTTCTACTCGCAAGACCCTCACTTATGTACCAAAGAATGTAGAGAAATCACCGGCTCTGGTGATTTCTCTTCATGGTATGAATCAGGACCCTGGGTTTCAGCAGAATCAGACGCAATGGAATGCGCTGGCTGATACCGAGGGTTTTATTGTTACCTATCCGCTGGGTAATAACAGAATGTGGGATACCAGCGGTATGGGTGATGTGAAGTTTGTGGAGGCTGTCATGAAGGATATGGAGCTGAAGCACAATGTGGATAAGAACCGCATCTATCTCTCGGGTTTCTCCATGGGTAGCTGGCTGGGGTATCATTGTCTGGAAACTCTTGGCGATAAGATTGCCGCCTTCGGACCAGTAAGCGGTGTGGACATCGGTAAGCAGCCTAGAGCTAACCGCATGGTGCCTATCATGCATATTCACGGAACCGCTGATAATGTGTTCAAATATACGGGCGATCCTTATCACATGGCTGGCGGTTATCCTAGCATTGAGGAATATGTAAAGAAGTGGGCTGCCTACGAGGGATGTGATACAAGCAACCCGCAGGTAATCCGTCCTTATCCTTCCGGCAGAAAAACTGCAAATGATACCCGTACTATATATAATAATGTGAACGATGATGTAGAAGTGACCCTTATCTCCATTGACGGTGTGGGACATTGGCATTCCAATGATCCTAACGGGGTAAATTCTACCCAGGAACTGTGGAACTTCTTCAAGCGTCATCAGTTGAACCAGCATCCGGTACCTGTGGAAAACCGCAACTATTTCATCCGTTACGAGAGTACTATGGGCGAGAACCTCTGGGACCGTCAGGCTGTCTACACCTTGCCAAAGGCTTTGGAGAAGGGTGCTAAGTATACGCTGACCATGAAGATGAGAACTTCAGCAGATTGCGCTGAGCTGGCATTCTGGCCTATCTGGAATGCAAGCGACCACAAGAACCAGTGGGGTGGAAGCGATGATGTGCAGTATCTGGCAGCCTATCATATAGAGGCTGGCGACTGGAAAACGCTGACCTGGGATTTCACAGCCAACTTCACCTTGGATACCTTCCAGTTTGTATTTGGCAAATACGGTGGTACACTCGATATTGACGATATGGTGTTGGTGAAGGAAGGAACATCAGAGAATCTGATAGCCAACTCCGATTTCTCAGCCCGCAATATTCAGGGCTGGAGCACCAACCCGAATGGTCCAAGCTATTTTCTTACCAGCGAAGCCTATGCATCAACAGGCATCGAGAAGCCAGCTGTGGCAACCATGATGAAATCAGCGGATAAGGCATACTACACTCTTCAAGGTGTGAAGGTTCTTCGTCCTACCAAGGGTATCTATATCCATGGTGGTAAGAAAATCGTGATTAAATAATAAACAAATGGTACAAAAAATCCCAGAATTGCTCTTCCAAGCGGTTCTGGGATTTATTATGGTGATATTTGTCATCAATATCTCCGCTATTATATTTTTTATGTATTGCTCAGATTCTTAATGATTTCCAAAGGTAGCTGGGTAGCTTTGGAAACCTGTTCGGCAGAAAGTCCCATTGCCAGCAATCGTTGTGCTGTTTCTGTGTTGGCCTCATGTTTGCCTTCTGCTCTACCTTTCTCCATACCTTTTTCCATGCCTTCCTTCATGCCCTTTTCCCTGCCTATTTCTATACCCTCCGCAAGACCTTCTTGTTTGCCTTCACGCTTAGCAGTGTCTACGGAATTCTTGATGTCACGATATGCCATCTTGCTGGTCTCGTACTCCCTCATTTCCTGCGGGGTAAACTTGGCAATCTCGGCTTCCTCGAAGAGGCGGTCGAAGACCTTGTCGCACAGTTCTTTAGGGCGCTGGGTAAGCTTATAGAGATTCTTCAGAGCATAGAGCCACTTCTCGTAGAGCGTATCCAATTCTTCCAGGGATTTGTTGAACTTGGAAATCTCTACATAAATATATTCGAGTTTGTCGTAAAATACTTTGTGGGTAGCTGTGTCGCACAACTGCACATGATGGCGGATTTTCTCCTTGTCGAAGGCGTCCTCGTTCATGCTGAAGTTAAGCAGGGCAACGGTATAGACATGATTGAGTCTGAAATCCCATTCACTCCCCTTTGGTGCCTGTTCACGGATAGGGAAGGTTGAGTAGAAAAGGGCACGATCCTTGAAATACGTCTGGTAGGCATTCTGCATTTCAACGATGAACTTCTCGCCGTTTTCGCCCTCACAATATACATCGAAGATGGCTCTGCGGTCGGTATAGACATCTCCCACATGCTCCGGGTTCAGATACGATACGTCCTTCACAACCTGTTTGCCATTAAACAAGCTGTTGAGGAAGCAAATGAGCAAATCCTTGTTCATTGCTGTTCCAAAAATTCGCTTGAAACCGAAGTCGGTCAGCAAGCTGATGTATCTTTCTTCTACCTGCTTCATACGCTTTATGTTTTTATTTTCTTCTGCAAAGATTATGCCAGCGAGCGCAATGAAAGCTTGCTTTCTGATTGCCGAGCGCCGCTAATCTTATGCAAAGATACGCTGAATATTTGTAACTTCCAAATTTTTAGGGCTGTTTTTTTCATTGAGAAGTGGAAAGTCTTTTTACTTCTCCCTTCACCTCCCTTCACCACCCTTCACCCTTAACTCACTGACCCACAAAATATTAAGCAAAAAGGTGAAGGGTGAAGGGTTGAAAACTCTTTTATATATATACGCGTGAAGGGTAAGGGTAAAAACCGAAAAAAAGACCCTAGGGTCAAAAATCGCAAAATCCATAAAATAAAGAATATAATATAGAGTTTAAAATATACCCTTCACCCTTCACCTCGTCATTTTTCTGCTTTTTCTTCCGACAGGCAATACAAAACCAAACATCATCTTCATCTTCAAAATACCCCCAGAAAGGGGCACCGATTTGCTGCGTTAAAAACTTTAACCTAGGTTATTGTTTGCAAAAATTGAGCGTCATGACGCTCAACCACCCAATTCACAAATTTGTAGTAATTTCGCAGCATGAACAATCAAAAGATTAAAGAAACATTAGACATGGGCAGTTTTTTAAAAGAACTGGCAGAAGAAGGCAATGTAAAATTCGGCTTTGCCAAAAAGTTAGGTATAAACCAAATAAAGCTGTTAGAAATCGAGGGCGGCAGGAATACCGTTAGCATGGATATAGAGAACGGAACATTCACTCCCGAAAAACTCCTTGCCATGGAAGAGGCTATCAAAAGCTACCTGAGGCAGAAAGACATAGAGAACAGACATCAGGAAGGATACCAATCCAAACTGAAAATCTACAAGGAAAAAGTAGACAGGTGGGAGGAAGAGAAAGGAGATGATTATTGGGAAGAGAGAAACAGAAAATGGGCACTGTTCAGAGAGAAACTTCCATACAACTCGGTTTCCAGGAAATCCGCTAAAATTTATGAGAAATTCATCAAACTGACAACCCTTTAAATTTTAAAAATATGGCAAAAAAGAAAACAACAGAAGCAATCAACAGAGAACAGGAAGTCATGGAGGAGAAAGAGGCCTTGCCCTCATTTTTCACTAACCTGTTTTCCTCTGCCAGCAACCCGCTCCCTAACAGAGCGGTGCTGGAGTACAACATCATGCATTCGGCACCGGTAAAAGCCAATACCGAAGGCTACAGGGCGATGATGAAGGTGGACAAGAGAACGGCAGAGGACATCAAGCACCGGCTTCCATGCATCACACCCAGCGTGCAGCTCAAAGGTAATGCCAAGAAGCTGACCGACTTCAGGAAGGAAACCTTCTGGCTGATGCTCGATTATGATGACGTGCCCCCCGAAGACATCGCAGAACTTAAGAAAAAAGCCCTGAAACAGCGCTTCACCATGGTCTTCTACATCACCGTCTCGGGCAAGGGATTCCGCATCCTGCTCAGATATATGCGGCCTGAAGGATGCAATCTCACTGCCACCGAACTCCACCAGCTCGCCATACAGAAAGCCATGAGCATGTACGACAAGCTGCTGGGTATCAGCTGCGACAAACAATGCCAGGACATGGTGAGAAGCTGCGGACTGGCTTACGACCCCGAGGCTTACTTCAACTGGAATGCCGAAGTTCTCGCAATCACCCGGGAGGAGGTGGAGGAATTCTCAAAAATAAATCTGCAACAGGAGGAACAGAACAGGAAAAGGCAGACGGAGGCTGAAAAACCCAGAAAGAAAAGCCCTCGCAAACAGGAAGACGAGGCGCCAGCCAAAACGCTCACCACCGAAGAGATTCTGCAGTATGTAGACAAACTGGCGGAGAGCTGGGAAGAGCGGTTTGAGGAGCATCATCACAACAGCTACGTAGTGAGATACGCCACATTCTGCCTCTGTTTCGGAGCCGAAAAGGAGGAGGCTGTGAAACACATGGCAGATAAGTTTGGCGGCGAATATGCCGATACCGAGCGGGTGGCACGGGAGATTTACAAGCATACCGAGCGGCTGGGAACCTGGAAGATAAGACAGCAGGGAGATGATGAGCAGAAACGCTATACCAGCATGAGAGCACTGCTGGGATGGCTGGGAGCCCGATATGAAATGCACCACAACACGCTGAGCAACCAGTATGAAGTGCGCGCCATCAACACCGGAGAGAAACTCTATCTCGACTGGACCGAAGTGGATACCCGGGTGAGCAATTCCCTGTTCGTGAAGATGGAACTGGAGAACATCTGTACCACACAGAAAAAGCTGGATACGGTAATCAGAAGTAACTTCAGTCCCGAATTCAACCCCATGGAGGAATATCTGAAGAGTCTGCCGAAATGGGACCGGAAGACTGACTATATCGCTGAATTGGCCCATCGGGTAACCGTGATGCAGACCGGCGGTTACCGTCATACGGAGGAGGACTTTGCCTATGCCTTCAGGAAATGGCTGGTCAACATGGTGGTTTGCTGGGTTCGGCCCGATGTCACCAACCAGTCTATCATGGTTTTCGTAGGCAAGGGCGGCATCTTCAAGACCACGTTTTTCGACCATCTTCTGCCGCCCCATCTGCGCAAGTATTTCGCCAACGATTCTACGGGCGACTACAAGAACAAGGATTTCCTGCAGATGTGTGCCAGCAAGGCGATAGTATGTCTCGATGAGTTCAGTTGTCTGCGCGGCAAGAATCTGGATTCCTTCAAGAGCAACATCACGAAGCGCAACATCAGCATGCGAATCCCTTATGCCGAGTGGGACTGCATTCTGCAGAACAATGCGGGGTTCTGCGCCACGAGCAATGAGGTTCATATCATCGATGATGACGAGAACCGCCGTTTCCTCATCTGGCGCATCGAGAAGATCAAGAGTCCCATCGACTTCCCCTTCAATTACGAGGGCATCTACTCCCAGGCTGTGGCACTGGCTCAGGAGGTGATAGAGAAGCGCCGGAGGGGTGAGCCATGCGACTGGGTTTACTGGTTTACGAAGGAGGAGAACGAGGAGATACAGCGCCACAATCTTTATTTCCGTGTAAACAACTACATAGCCGAGCGCATCAACAAGTTCTACCGTGTTCCTGATGCCGATACGCCGTCCGAGTTCTGCAAGTTTGTTACGGCGAGTGATGTGATGGAGCGCATCTGCACGAACCCCGCCTTCCGCCAGTCGATGTCGAACAAGGATATTTCGATGTTCATGGAGGCGCTGGGATTCAAGAAGATTCACCGCAAGACGGGCAACGGCTGGAAGGTGATAGAAATGCGTCCTGACGAGATAGAAAACAACCAGAAGATGGATGGCAGCGAGAATATTCCGCCCGAAGATCTCCCATTTTAGGAAATTCTGCTTCGGAGATATTTTTTTATCTTTCGGAGATATTTCCGTATCTTTCGGAGGGATTTTCTTATGATTCGGAGAGATTTTATTCTACCAGGCAGAAGAAAGAAGCAACTGACAAAAACAGACTAAAAAGAACAAATTATGATAGAAGACAGAAGTTACGGGAAGGCAGAGCTCGCCATGCTCTACTTTCCCACCGCTACTCCCAGGGTAGCGCTCAACCGGCTGGTGAGATGGATCAACCGGTGTCCCGAGCTCAAGCAGAGCCTCTGTTCGGGCTACGCCGGCAAGTTTTCCCACTTCTACACCCGGCAACAAGTAGCAGAAATCATCGAATTTCTGGATGAACCATAAAAAAAACACCCTGGAAGGGAATGCATACAACACACTATGCATATCCCTTCCAGGGTGAGTTTAATGAATATATACCTTTCCGACACAAGCATATAGTGTTTTCATTTGTAAAATGATGTAATCCAAAGCAATAAACTTTATCAATCTTCGTTCTTTTATTATAACACCAAAATAAGAACATATGTATGTATCATCAAGACAAGGATATAAACCTCCTGTAAAATCAACAGGAAGAGGTGAAAAATATTCACATTTTGCTTTTTTGAAGTATTGCAACGGTGCTGAGACCTTCTACATCTACGACCCACTGCGTGGCAAGGCTGGCGGACAGATGGCGCATACCAATACATACGGCACAGACACTGGTAAAAAATTCCAGCTTGCCAATGTCAAGGATGTAATGGGTGACTTCGCCTCTTACGGTTCTGACCCACGCCGCATTCAGTATGCAGGTAGTGAGACTTGGGATTTCACAAAAGGCAAACGAAATGCAGGTGGTATTAGTGGTGCTGAGCCTATAAAGAAATAAAATATGGAAAAATTTAAAATTGATTTATTTGAAAAAGAAACGGGGGAGTTATTTCCCTCGTTTCAAAAATTGAATCAAACAGACTGTAATATATGCTACCAACATTTTCGAAAGAATATTAAAGTATATGATTTACATGAGTCTGTTTTTGATAATTTTCAATCAAATGGTTCTTTTATAGAAAAGTATAATGCACTTGATGACCACTTTTCATTATTAGAATTATTTGCAGATTTGAATTTAAGTTGTGATGTTATCTGTATTAATTGGGATGAGTTTAAAACAATAGATGTATTCCGTACAATAGAT